>Ga0214542_1005716_pt1 | contig 23384 bp, 12 predicted proteins | sample CNSS1metaG_FD_160096 | JGI IMG/M metagenome (GOLD analysis project Ga0214542, IMG submission 160096) | Root nodule microbial communities from cowpea collected in UCLA plant growth center, Los Angeles, California, USA - CNSS1 | ecosystem: Host-associated > Plants > Roots > Nodule | place: USA...
AATTTAATTTTTAAAAATAACTTCTGTAAAATCATAACATAAAAATAACATTACATAATAAAATTCATTCAAAATAAAATAAGATATTGAATTAATTTATAATTTTTTTTAATAAATTAATTATAAATATTTTATATTTTTCTCAAAGAAAGAGTAAAGAAAAAAGTTAAGACAAAATAAAATAAATATTTCAATATGAAAGAGAAAGAATAGAAGGTAAGATATAAAACACATAAGTCCAATTCTTATCCTAATACTAATATTTTATTTGAGGTATTTTGCTCTTTCAATATACTATAGTTCAATAGTTAACTTAGTTAACTTAACATAAGTTTAGTTTCTTAAAACTGAACTATTTTATAGTACAGTTCAATTATTATTATGAATAGTTTAGTATATTTTAGTTTAATATAGTACAATTAACTATAGTTTAGTATAGTTTAGTAAATTATGTCCAGCCCTAATTAAATTGATTGAATCACAGAATAAATGGATTGGATCATAAAAATTGGATATTATTTCCACATATGAAATGAAGAGGTAGTTTAATAAAAAGAGAGAATATTCTATTAATATATGCAAGAAGAATAACAAGTATTTAGAAGTTATACACATAATTAATCCTGGGGCCATGGGGCCATGACTAACGGGTAAAAAAAGAAATGAAAAGAAAGAAAAAAAAAAAGGTTGAGAAGGAAAAGAGCTAGTTAGTGTCGTTTAGTTTGGCATTGTTGAGAGAGAATGCGAGTGGAATTTACCAACGTATCTAACTTGAACATGCAAGAAACGTCGAAAGTCATTGTCCCACTTCTCAACAAGCCCATTTTCATTCGTGCTCGAGAGCGAATGGCTGTGGAGAATGTAAGAGGCACCTTTTTTTTGGTATTACTCATGCTTTCCTTCACCTTCTTAGGAGTTGTTGATCCTTTCAAAGGAACACCAAGCGATGTCGAATCGAGATGGTCTACATACATACCTGGGTACTCTCCTTTCGCGATCTGCTTCCCATCTAAAGAGAGGCTCACGCTGCTATTATTTTTATAAGAAATGCCTACGTCTGCATTTGGATTGTGAACATTTAAAGTGATGATGTATGAGTGATTGGTGTCTCCCACCGTAAAGCGTTCCACCAAAAACTGAGGGTCCTTTGGTGAGAGTAACATGGAAAAAATTCCACCTAAAATGCCTCCCAGAACAATAAGAAGGACTAAGATGACGATGGAGACTACTATGCAACACAAGCAGCAACGTGACGTTTTCGCCTGCTTAGGGGTAGAGGCTTGATGTTGCTCCGCCAGCCGAGCATTCTCGGGGGGTGGAAAACGGTACACTTGATCTTTCGGGACTCGGACAACGTACGTGTTTAGATCATTTTTCTCCGGAGGAGATTCTGGTGGCAACGACGGCGCAGGCGGCAACCGCTCCTCCATCACAATATGAGGAGCGGTGGGTGGTCACAAGAAAACGGAATTGCAGAAATTGTGAACGTTGTTAGAGAGGTAGGGCGGTGGGTGGGTGCTTCGCACGGGAACGTCAAACTCAACTTGTCTCTGTGCCCTCATGCACCCAAGGCCATAACGTGCGATTCAGAGATAAACTTGGTTATCATTTCTAGTTTTAACGCCTCAACTTCCTCTCACTTCAACCAACCTACATCCATCCATGCATAAACAACAATTACATCTTTTTAACTTTCTTCTACTTTAGTCATTTTTTCTAAAATAACAAAAAGGCCCAATATTTCAGTCAGCCCACCAAAAGCCCAATAAAACCAACCCAATTTTTTATTTACGACATTTTGTTTCATCATTTGTTGGCCGATTATCTGAATCACCGTCAATAATTAGATGTGACGTGGACCAAAGAACACATACTACGTGAAAAAAAGAAACAGCTAGTGATAAACAAATTTCAAAAAGTGTGGTTTCCTTTGTTTTGAACAGATTTTATCCTCGCTTAACTATCTTCTTATCTCTGGATTTGATTGTGTGATGGTTTTGCATCACACACCATTTATCTGTGAAAGAGTAAAGATAAGCTTTACCAAGAAAGAAAAAAAAAATAGAATCATATATTCAGGTTCTGTGATAAATAAATGTAATCCTTTAATATGTACCAATCTAACAAAGGATGACAATGAGATAAATTTAACTAATTATTAATATTAATTTGCACGATTCATGATGTTACAAGTAACATAGGAATAAATTCTCTAAAGTAAGAAAGAAAAAGGCAAAGGTGAATATATATGCCTGACTAAACCATTGGGGGGAAAGGGATTAATTATAAGAGCAATTCTAACATTATACACATTTAACACGTCACAACATTTACTATTAAAAATAACAGATACAATTATTTTTCCTAAATTTAAATATATTTTAAATTATTCAATATTTATTCTTATTTTATCTCATTTTTATTTTAGCAAGTATATGCTTGCGGCTAAAAAGAATTATTTGTCTCATAATGAAGTAAACAATTGCAAAAAAAATCATAAAAATGCATCCCCTTTATATGAGATAAGGTTGCACAGACAACATTGATAAGGCTCACTCTGAAGTCAATTTACAACTAAACTCAATTCACACAAATATGGAGTACGTTTTAATTATGATTTGTGCTTTAGTTTATTTATTTAAAGGGAAACTCCAAATTAATAGATTTTAAAAAATACCTATAAAAGGGGACCAACTAAAATTAGGAGAGGGTACGCTCACTTAAATTTTACCTAATTAATAAAAAAAAATGTATTTTTAGAAAAGTGTAAGAGAAAAATACTAGTATTTTTCTTAAAAAAAAAAAACTAGGCATATTAAGAAATGAAATGACGTGCTAATTTACTCCTTTTAAAAAAAAACGGAAAACTGAATTTTATAAACATTGAAAAGCTAAAACCTTTTGCTTTGTTGTGTTTTACTGCTATAATTATAATTATGTTATTCCATCTCATATTATTTTGTTAAGGTAATATATATTTTAAGAAAATCATGAATTACATAAATCATTATATAAAATCTGTTTTCGAAAAAGAAAATCATTATTAATAAGAATTGAAGTATAGTTGTGAAACAAGAGAAGAACCAATGCGAATATTTGGAAATTAATTAAGGTAGATATTTAAGTTAACTTAAAATACATTGACATTATATGAGCAGAAAGAGTATATAAATTTATTGAAATTATTTGCACATCAAATTGTAGCGATTTTTGTACAAGAAAAAGATATAGAGTAAGAGAAGATCAAATCTGCAAATAATATGACAAATATAGAAAATCTAATTTTACAAAAGTCGTTGATAAAAAAAATACTGTATTATTAATATGACTAATACTTGTCAACAAAACTATTGTCCTAGACGGATTTTTCTCTTCTAAACACCCAACATTCATAAATTGAAACGGATTTTTGTTAACTGCATTGTGTTGGATTCTAAATATGTATATCTGGCATTTGAGTTGGTACAACTTGTCACAGAATCAGGCTATAACATATGTTTTTTATTTTTTTATATCTGAAAAATTGAATTTAGGCCATTTAATTACAAATTAAAAAAAATATTTGATATAAATAAAGATGTTGAAAAAAAGAGACGAACTTAAAAGAACTAAAAACAACAAAATAAAGATAAAAAAAAGTATTTTAAGGGAGACTAATTAAAAGAAGATTTAAAATTTGGGAAGATGGGATTAGAGAATTTATATATGATTAATTTATTAATTTTAAAGAAATTTTGGAGAAGGTAGAACTTGATGAAAGAATCTTTGCAATTTTGAATTAAATTTTAAAAAATTAGGAATGTCTCTCGGATTTTCAAAACCTCCAAATGTCATTTTCATTTGCATAGGGCTAATTGGACTCCTTCACCTGTCCCTTCAAACTTTAAAGAGTCTTCTTGTGTCTATTAGAACTCTTTTGGTGTCACATGTGCATTCTATTCATACCATCATTGTTTTTCACTTGTAATCATTAATCTCTCTAATTTTAAGGAACTACCTGTGCACTTTCTTGGTTAATATGTGTTAATAATGTTTAGTGGAATTAACTCTTAACCAGTAAAGTTAACTATATTTTCTTATTATTTTTTTTTCTTTAGACTGAACTCCAACATAATAAATGAGAGTATTTTACATTTGTAAAACACACTTCGAAGATTGAAAAACAAAATTGTGGGTTTTTGAGAGGCTAAACTTGTATTTGGATGGACTATTGATAACTCTACTAGAGAGTTTAAAATTTAAAATTAAGTGAGAAGAATTTCAAATTTTAACTATAGAGTATTTGAATTTTTACGAATTTAACTAATTGAAATTCTTAAAAAAAATATTGTATTTGAAATATTTTTTAATTTCTCTGTAAAAAAAACATTACAGACGAATCTAATTTCTTAAAAAAATGAATTGTTTTATTATAATACTCTGTCCAAACACATCATAAGAGTTTTATATTCTTGCTTTAGCTTTTATCTTAATAAGTTTTTTTAAGTGGAAAATATTTGTCTTTTAGATATTTGATTAAAGGTAGTGTATTTGTATTCCTTTTCTTATCTCAATGCATTTTTTCCCTTTCATTTATTTATTTGTTTTTGTGTTTAGTTTAAAGTTCGAAACAAATGGGTTTCTCCACTGTTCTTTATGTTTTCAGCAAATGTTATTGTATTTTGATGAAGTTTCTTTTTTCTAATACTCCCTGAGTTGGTCAAAATCCTCCCCACTTATTAAAGTTCACATTAATACTTATATTCAAAAGCTAAATGATAGTAAATTAGTAATTCAAATATGAAAATAATTAAATTTAAAACTATATATATAGATATATATGTATATATTAAATAATGTATTTCAAATTTTATATATTTAAACAGACCAATTCAAATCTCCACTCATATATTCTCAATGATAATGATAAGTCTCTAAATCCTACTAAGGATAGAGAAAAGCTTAAAGTGAATAAGCATTTCTTCTATTAGTTTGTTTAGTTTTTATCTTAAATAAATTCTAGACTTATTTTTTATCATGAGTTTTGTAGGATTGCTAGTGGCACCTCTTCTTTTGAGGTTGTCACCTTTCTAGAAGAATGGAGGGTCATGGAAGAGTCTAGCCTAAGGGAGTATACTCATATACTCACAGCACCCTTAATTTTTCTAAGAACGCCCTTTGAAAGTAGGAAAGGAAAGCATCTTGAAAGTGAGGACCCATGCACACATGGAGAAAAGGATTCACTTTTTGATAATTTTGTAATGAGTCGAGAATATTCACCCTATCGACTTCTAGAAAGATATTTTGTGTTTTTGTCGGATAATCTCTCATCTTTGTATTTTTTTTCTAGAATGTCCCTCTCCTAACCTATTTAAGAGGACCTTCTTTCCACTTGTAAATAGCTGGACATTTATTAGAGTAAAGTGCTTCAACCATTTTAGAGTGCTATTTGAGTGTTCTTGAGCTCCCTAAGTCTTATCTTGAACCAAGGTTCAAGTGGCAACACCACCACTCATCTTTAAGTTAGTCCATCCTCCAAAGTGACGTGCTTCCTTCCCCATTCTTCCATCCCCTTCTCTTTTCATCTTAATTTTACTTCATTTTTATGCTTGTTATGTTTGTTTGTCATGTTTTTTATTTTGTTATTTTGGATTCGTCCTCTCTTCTTTCTCTTGACTCTCATGAAAAGAACATTCACATCTAAATAGTAATATTATCTTAATGTTCACTAAGGATCTTCTTAAGACTTTCTCAATCCACTTAAACAAAAACACTTTGTCTTAAAATTAACAAGAGTAATGTTCATCAGATACACATCCCATAAATTTTTAAGAATATATCAAAATTAAGCGCTAACTCTGAGTCTAATTAATTATCTCTCATGTCATAAATCGTAGACATCAATATCATAGGCGTGCATTGAATTAAATTGTGAGATCTACAACTATCATACTACCTTCAATAAGTTGCCACCATAACAAAGTTAAATAATAAGAATACTTTACTTATGTGATAAGGTAAATCTTTATGACCTACAAGAATCTTCTTACTATGACCATTTAATATTTTCTCTTTGAGTCTAATATCATGAATTCTGAATATCTCATACAAAATCTCAAATTTAATACCCTATCTAAACATCTCAATACATTGTTCCCTCCCTGAAAATAATTATGTTTACAATTCATTATAAGAAAAATCTCCACTAAGATGTATATAGTGAATATTTCATTTCTACTTATGAAATTAATATTCACATTTAAGTAGCAAAAAACCAACAAATGAAAAAAAAAAAAAAGGCTTTAGAGAAATTTTAATAGTTTGAGTGAAAATTGTTTTGTTTGAACAAAAATATATCATAGTGAAAGGTTAAATTTATGCTCTTTCACTTGAGCAAAAATCTTTTACTCATAAAAATGAAACTGAAAGTGACTATTGATTTCTTACTATAACTTTGTTTGAATGAAAATACATCGCTTACCAAAAAATCAAATTCATACAAGACTAACATGGATGAAACTTATCTAAATTCAATATTTACAATTATACAACTTTTAGATTACTCAAAAAATCAAAAATAGTGTTTACCCTCGTTGAAGTCATATATATATATATATATATATATATATATATATATATATATATATATTTCATCACTATCTAACTTAAATTGAAACCAAATTCAAACTGAAACCAATCAATTTTGTTAACAATGTTTTCATCTATTCAAACTTCAAATTGTCCACATCACAATATACTTTTCAATAACCTTAATATCAAAATCAAAATTTCATAATTTCTAAACTATATAGACAAGTATCAATTTCACAGCTTGAATTTCATATCTTTGACACTTTCAAAATGTATACATTTCATAATTTTCATCCAATAACGTTCCTCCATAAAATATTTACCAAACTCATATTTGGGAAGTCAAGATCTTCATATATGTTAAGGTTTGTTTCTTTATGCATAAATTGTTATAACCCTATTTTTCTAATCATCCTCATAGTAGTTATAATTAAGATTATAACTCAATAATAACATCAATAATTATAATTAAACTGACTTACAATTTAATTCTTAAGTTGAATAATTGTTCATCTCAACATGTGGTTAACATAAATCATAAATACTTCAAAATTGGAACTAAAAACTTAATACAATCTTTCAATAGGATAATATATATTCTCTAACACATTCCTATACTACTTTATCAGTGGCTAGCTTCAACTCCATTGCTACTCCCCATCAGTTCCTAACTCCCGTATATACACGATATATGATCATCGCAAGAATAAGATAAACAAAAGATACAGATTGTCAGGATGAACTAATTATCACAAAAATAATCTATAATTGTAAAAATATCATAACTTACACGAAAATCTTATTAAAGCCGGTTAACTAAAGTCCAAGCATCAAACTACAGATAAATTTATAGACTTCTGCTTTAAGAATACTAGTATACTGTATGGACTCGTAAGACTTTGCATCTATCATATTGACTCTCCTCTCCTCCTTCTATATAAGAATAACTCAAGTGGAACATCATATATCTCATCCAAGGATAGGGTTAACTTCACTAGCTCTCTAAGTATGATCCTCTTTCATATATATCATATTACATACTCTATGAAATATGTTTGACTCTCACCACATAGTTATCATCTTTTGTGTGAGTTAGATAATAATAGAATCAGGATAGTCCCACATCACAAGTCCTCTTCAATACACTTTACCTCATCCTATATTAGCATCTCCCATTGGAAATAGCTAATGTGACAACCATAACATGCTAATTGTCACTAGTAATCCTACATTCTAGAAAGATAACTGAGTTTGTAAAATGAACTCTATAATAGATACTCTACTTATAATTTAGCTTTTTAGTAATAAAATTTTATTGTACGAAATTTATTCATATTTTTTTCTTTTAATACATAATACAACATAATGATAAATATAATTTTTGATAGGCAAAGAAACTGGTAGCATCTGCTGGTGAGCCAGAGGTGTTAAAGGTCAGGTTGGGGGTTCGATTCCCACTAGCAACAACCCACCCAGTATGAATGGACGGAGAAGGGTGATGGGTTGGGGTGCATTGGGCCCTAGTAACCTGACAGCCTCTAGGGACAATTCTACATACAAATCAGTTTTCTGAAAATTTAGGACTTTCTCATCACATCATATTTTTTCTCATTCCTATCCTCAATTTACAACATTTCCACACATACAATGTTCTTAAGGAACCTAATATGCCACATTTATTACTATGACACTAAAGTTGATTCTCCCTTCTCCATTCTTACAAATCTCAAGAATTGACCCGTATGCCATGTTTTCAAACAACTCATCAATTCAACATATTCCCAATCATATATTTTCACTGAAAAATCCACAATTTCCACTTATACTCAAAAATCCACAATTTTACAGCATTAAAAGCCTCTATCAATTTCACATCTCAAACTAGAATACTTTTCACAATGATTTTTCAACTTTCTCGTATTTAAGTCAACCCGCAACTACAATATTCATACCTAGTATTTAAATTCATCAATATGTCTATCAAATTTAAAAAAATTTAGCTATCTTTACCTTATAAAATACACTTATAATTGTTCTTTTTTTTACAATTCCACCACTTAATATTATTATAGATACAAAACAAAAAGTCCGATCAATTATCATAACATGATTTTAGAATCATAACATGATAGAGTTTCATCTAGCAAAAAATTTATGCACAATTTAGAGAATTGCATGTATAAAAAAAGCATATTAGTTATATAAAAATATATAGAAACTTGAGCTTACTTTAAAGATAATATCGGATCGTATGGTAAAACTCTTCACACTAATTTTTTTATGAATTGAAAATGAAAGGTATGAAACTGTTTTTGAAGTTTTCCTCTTGAACTTAAACCCTTAACTTTTTAATATATATAATTTAGCAAGGAAAAGCATAATATTATGATAATAATAATATATAGTTTTAATTATTTTTAATTTATATCTAGGCTTTCAAATAAATTCTCTTATGACTCAAAATACCCTTATAATTCTAAACTTATGAATATTCATATTTGTCTTATAAGATCATATACAAAATCCATAACCCCGTATATTTAAGAAACATCCTTTAAAACAAAATTTAATAAAATAAACTTATTTTGTTTTCCATCATTTAAGAAAAGATGAACAAATCCTTATAAAATCTGGAAAAAAATAATTCTAAAGTGATGATAATATTTATAGAATAAAATAAAGGGTATTTATGTATTGTTGCTGCCTTGTTAAATTTGAAATAAAGGTTAAAACTACAGCGCCAAGATCCTCGTTAAAGATTATCTGTGACGGCAGGGCATTAACATGGATTTATTTATCTCAATCGGATGGATGTTGAATAGCGATCGTGCAAGCATTTTAGAATACGATTTGTTTTATAGAGAACCAACCATCACCACCCAAACTGAACCGATATAGCACAATAAGCTCCACATATTTTATAAGGTGAAAGGCAAGTAGATTGATCACAGCTACAATATTCATATCATAATTCCATTAAGTAAGACTTGAAACATAACTGGACTAATTCTCCCAGGTCAAGCAAGAAAAAATTCAGCTCTGACCCAAGGTAGATAGAGATTATACAAGATATTGACAGAATAGTAATTTAACTAAAACTAGCCCTGCAATTGCCAAAAACTCCATTGCAGTGGCCACCTGAAAGAGACACTAACACCTACAAATATACTATAGACTACACGACGCTTCAATACATAAACATAGACTTCAAATTTCCGAACACTTCGTCACAGAGAATCCCAGTCGATCTCATAAGAGGGGTACTTGTGGAGATTAAAAGTATCCGAATCACCTTCCCACTGAGGCTCGCTCACGTCAGCAAACGTCAGATCCGACAGAGGCGAAGAACCTTCGGAACTCTCGCTCTCAGTCGTAACAGGAGACGACGAAGCTTCCACCTTGCAGCAGTTGTTGATGGTCTTGTCGTCCGAAACCTTGTCAGAATCAGCCTTCTCTGCCGGAGGAGCCACTTTGGATCGCGACCTCTTCGACGAACCCTGAGGCTTTTCGGTCTTCCCCTGTTTCTGCATCTCAGCCAGGCCTTCACATATGGCCTGAAGCTTGGCGTCAACGGAGGAATGGAGCGGCTTGTACTCCCCAAACCCTCCGCCCACCGAGGAACCCTGGTGGCGGAGGTTGGGGAAGTTAAGCCTGGCGAAGTCACCTCGGAGTTTGTACGCGGCCTTGTCGTACGCCAGAGCGGCTTCCTCGGCGGTATCGAATGTCCCGAGCCAGAGCCTGGTCCGATTCTTGGGGAGTCTGATCTCAGCCACCCACTTCCCCCAGTGCCTCTGCCGCACCCCTCGGTAGAGCTTCGTGGGCTTGAGAGGCATGCCCACGTGCTTCATGGGGATGGGCTTGGTCCCGAGGAAGTTGAGGGTGTTGGGATTCTGGTGGTGCTGGCTCTGGATCTGGATTTGAGTCTGGATCTGAGAGATCTGAGAGGGGGTTAGGTGGTTGAGGCCGAGAAGAGACGTTGGTTGTCCTTGCGCGAAGCCTATGATGTTTTGGGTGTTGGATTGGGATAACCCGTCGGCAAAAGCATGGGTCATCGATGCGGAGCAGTTGTTTGAGTACATAATAGGGAAGGAGGGTGAGGAGGGGAAGTAGATGGGAGAAGGAGAGTAAGAAGTAGAAGGGGGTGAAGAAGAAAAGGAAGGGGTTGAGGAAGGACTTTTCATAAAAGGTTCAAGAACTTCCATTAGTTCACCCCTGAACGGATCTGAGGGAAGTTGAAACTCGGTGCTGCTGTAAAAACCCATCATGGCTGCCATCAGATCAATTCAACCTGCGTCTTTCTAAAACTGAAGAACAGGTGGTTAATTAATACACCGGATCTCAAAAACAAAGATAAAACTAAAAAAAAAAAAAAAAAACTTTTTCTACAAAGAAAGGATGAAGGAGATTTCAAATAGACAACCTCCTCGGTCCGGGGTCTTAAAATCAGATTAAACTTCGAGGGATCAAAAATAACCCTCTTTGCTAGTTTCAAAGGGAAAAAAAAATGGGGGAGGGGATCAAAATTTTACAAGCGAATTTTGACAGTAAAACCTGGATCTCGATTCTGAAAACACCTGGCTTTCGAGAAATCCTTCTAAGTTTGCTTCTTAGTGAGTTAAAAGACAAACCCGAAAATCTTAGCTTGAAAGACAGATGATTAACAGAAAGGGATTCAGAGAAGCGGGGTGTTGCAGAGGGGGGGAGAAGGAGAAGAAAGATGAACCACAAAACACTGAAAGCTCTGAAGAAAATGTAGAGAAAAAAAAAATATCTGTGAATGCCTCTCGCCACTCTTGGTTCTGCGTTACAGCCTCTCTCTCTGTTATATAGCACCCTATCACTTTGATTACTATTCTTAATCTCTTAATCAATCCCCTAATTATCGCTGTCGTAACCAGTGGTTAGTTTCAGCAAATTGCAGGCCATGACGTAAGACCCACCCACATTGATTACGGAACTATCCAATCAGATAACAACACGCGTCCCTCAGAAGTTGTTAAGGACACGTGCCCGCTCGAAACCGTCAGCTGTCGGTCTCTTTTACGTTGTCATTTTCTTTGGCCTTGTCTGTAAACGTGTTGACCGTATTTAGTGCGCGTTCAGTCCAACTACTTATCCTCTATAGTTTTTGAATTCTAAATTCCATGCCATCCTTCTCTTAATTTTTTTTTTTCTATTGCCTCCATTGTACGCTTACTTTACTATTCCGTTTAGTTTAATTAGCTCGGAAGTATGAACTGCTGCATATATTAGTAGTTTTATGAAAATCACTATCAGTTGGAGTTTAAAACAAACAATTGTTTAAGTGAGTATTGAGATAAGTAATGAGAGATGAGAAGAAGATAATGTATAGATTATGAGGATGGAGTCAGTGTTCCAATTCAGAAGTGGAGAGCCGTTTCTTTTCTCTTTTGCTTGTGGCCAAGATAATGGATGGTCGTTTAATTTAATCTAATATTTCTACTACTTTGTATTGGGTTTTTTAATTAACAATTGAACCAACTATCGTACTAAAACATTGCATAGTTTTATTAATTTCTTCAATGATAGATGAGACTGGAAAGTTCTCTGGTAAGTAGGACAAGAATTAGGTTGCATTACTGTGTTATGAACCAAACAGAAGAGTAAGTGAAGAGTCTAGACGCACGGAATCGAATAACGGGGTAAGCCTACCCAACAGACATGATGCACGTTATCTTCCTTTCTCACGCAATTTCAATTATTATTCTTACATTAAATATTACGACAATTCAACCCTTCTATTCAAACGTTTCTTTGAAAAAAAAAAACATTTCAATATGAAAATAGACATAATTTCATTAATTATGTACCTCACCAGAAATAGCACGTCGATATATAGCTGGTGATAGGTTGATGAGAAGTAGAGATGTAGAGTTGTGTCGTTACCAAATCGACGATAGGTTGATGAGGAGTAAAGATGTAGAGTTATGTCCTTACCAAGTCGATGATTGATTGATGATGAGCAGAGATGTAGATTGTGTCGTCACAAAGCCGACAATAGATTGATGATGAGCAGAGATGTAGATTGTGTCATCACAAAGTCAACGGTAGATTGATGATTAACAGAGATGAAATGTTGTGTCGCCAAAAAGTCGAGGCTAGAGTAATAATAAACCGAACTTATTGCAAGAATTCGTGAGGATGTCACTCTCCTAAAAGAATCTTAGATTATGTATGGTTAAGAAGATATTTGAGAAGATATCTTAGTTATTATTTAGGAAAATTTTCTAATTGTTATTTAAGGAAATATTTTAGTTGTTATTTGGTAGATATTATGCGTTATCTGATTATGTATATATGTAACATTTGTAACCAATTTTATTCCCTATAAATAAAAGTGTTACACTCATGGTCAAGGGAGATGATTATTTTGGCTTAAGTGAATCATTTAGTTAAGGTAAAAATACTTCTTCCTTTTTATTTTCGGTCTAAGATTATTTTACACTTTTCTGGAACAAATTAGTATCTCAAAAATGTTACAAATAATATACTTTTATAAAATTATATTTTGGCATGCATTAAAATATTTGTTAAAGGGTATTAATAATAATTTTAATGGTAGTATTTATTTTTTTAATCTATTTTTAATGATGATCGTTAATATTTGTCAGATAAAAATATAATAAAGACATATATTATCATTTTAACTGTAAAGTGACGAATATTTAAAATAAATAAGAAACTTTAAATTGATAGATAATTTAAAACAATTGAGATAAATTGGTGTGTTCACTTGTGAAGATAGATTTGAGAGAGTAAACAAATGAATTTGAGTAGATTTGAAGGGAAGTAAATATGAGAGTAATGTTTTTATGTTTCTTTCAAGAGATTTGAAAGTGGATTTAAAAGTAAAGTTTGTAAAAACTGTAATAAAATAAAATATTTTAATAGATTAAAACATAAGATTATTCTTTTATCTTTATAGATAAAATTAATATGTTCTTATTATTATTATTATTATTATTATTATTATTATTATTATTATTATTAATAAGTAAAACCAAAACACAACATTCTCTTTCTCTCACTAAAATCGGTTCTAGGGTCATGGGAATTGATTTCATTTTTCGTTGCAATGTCATGGAATCAGCATCGTGGAGTTGACTCCCTTCCTTTGCACTTCGTGGAATCAGTTATAGCCAAATGGGAATTGGTTCCCTTCTAATTACTCCTCCATCTTCAACCACAACATCCATCAATCACCACTGTTTCCTTCTTGTTATTCCAGCAACCACACAGGTACACAAAATTCAACTTAGGCGAATAACTCACCTCAAAGACATGAAGAAAGTGTTTTAATTTGTGGGTAAAACTGTATTCGAATCACCCTCAAATCACCTCGGTTAAACGAGATTCAAAAATCTCTAGATCTTGCTAATCCCCTTCTTCTCTCGCAATCAAATACGCCAATCCAACTCAGCAGTAAATCAATCATCGTCATTCGCTCACAACAGTAATTCACTCGTAAACGAACATGACATAAGTAATGTTTTTATTTATCATACTATTTTATCAACATTAATTGTTTTTTAAAATTATATTTCACATAAATTATTCAATAATTACTTCATTTTTCGTTTAATGTATTTATTGGCAACATGTTGTTATTTTAATGAAATTTTACTACCGTAGTTCAATTATAATTTAAATTAATTGATTTAGTTCAAAAATATATTCCATAACATATATACTTATATTTATTAAAAATGATGTTTAAACTTAAAGATAGCGCGTCCGGCTAATTAGTGCCATAAGCACCGGTTAAGAAACACTACATACATATTGAAACAGACAAAAAATTAGTAAACTAAAAACATATTAAATACGTATCAAACGTATATTATTAATAATTATTTTATTATATCCAAATGACTAACTTACCCATTGTACTACATAATCGTGATTTATTGTTTTCTTTTTAATAATGTGGCCCCACCCAATTATTATATTGCAATTGTAAGTTGTAAGCTTTTAGTAGCCATACATTCCATACAAATAATTCTTTAACTCATACTTCATAACACCATAAAAATTAGTCTAAACTAAAATCCAAAAGTGATAACAATATAAGTGTCTTTGGAAACACTCATTAATAAATTAGTTGATGAACATGTAATTGAATGGATAAGTTTTGGTATTGATAAATGGAAAATGATATACAATTATATAATTATATAATTTATTTTATTTTTTAGATGAAATCATATTATGTTATTATCATTTACATTCTTCCTTAAATAATTAAACTTTTTAACAATTTTATCTATTATCAAAATTTGTATAATATTATATATTTGAATAATCAATTTTATTTAAATGAATTGGTGTGATTAGTAATAATTCAATTTAACATGAAGTAATTAAAAACTTCAATTTACAATATTTTTTTATTTGAACTACATACAAAATAAAAAAGTAATCTAAGAAATGCTAAAAACATTGTAATACCTAATTATCTATAGAAAAATAAAATAAATACTAATAAGTAAAATAAATTAAAAATATATTAAAATGAAAAATATAATAGTAAAAAATTAAATAAGCTATAAATTAAAAATTAGAAGGTAACTATAAAAATTACACTATTAGAGAACTTTATGATAGTCAAACTAATTTATAAGTTAATCAAATAAATTATTTAGTTTATTTTCTTATCAACACATCCCTAATTTATGAAATTAAATTGTATACTCACAACACATACAATTCTGCACAATTCTTCAATGTCCTAGAAAGAGTATGTACAATAAATATAAAAAATATAAATCAATCATTATCTAAACTTTTCTTAAAATCTTAAAATATATAAGAATAGAAGTGATTTTTTTATAAATAAAACTTGAATATTTTATTATTAAAATACATAGATTGAAAAGTTATTTAAATGAGTTGTATTTTGTAAAGGTTATTATTTATTTTATTTTTTTTTTACTTTTCTTACTTATTTTTAAGTTTTTTTTTATCATTTTATTAATCTTTTTGAAGACCAAAAATCTTTGAGTAATTTTTGAAAGTTTAGCATGTAAAGGATAAATGATGTTTGATGTAGATTTTTTTGGATTCAAGATGAATATTTGTTTGTGTAACATTATTAGGACTTGTTCGGACTATTAATCTTAATTTTTTATGTGTAGGTAATGCATCACGTGTAAGTGAAGAATTTTAGAGTTTCAATACAAAGAGGTCTAATTTTGATAAGGGAAACAATTTGTTTTTTATTAGTACTTCATTTTAGATTATTTGATTATAAGAGTGTTATGATTTTTCCATATGTACATGAGAAACCTTGTTTTACGTTGAGGACTTATGAGTTGTTAAATTGTAAGCACAAAAGTTAGTTTGATGTATTTGATGTTGTATGGTTGTGTAAGCATCGGTCCTTTAAGATAAATTTGTTTAGTACATTGGTTTTATCTGAAGCATTTTGACATGAAAAAAAAGAGAGTAGTAGAATAGCTCATGTAGACCAATAGGTTGATTTAATATATTTGTTGAGTTTTATGAAATCATGTAGACTCTTTGGGTGAGAAATTTACTAAACCAAATTCAAGACTTTAAATTCTAGAGAACTCAAGTTATTATGCTAATTGATTGGGCCTTTTGAATAAGGTTATCAAAGTTTGGGTTGTTAGATAAGTAAATCGCTCATTAAGCAAAAGTCACTTTATTAAAATTCAAAGAACTCATGTGGGTCGCTGGACAAGTATGGTCTCATTGAGCGAATTTTATGCTTTAAGACTTTTAGTACTTGTTCGAAGGATGAGTCAATATCACTTCACCAAGAAAATCTTTTAATTAAAATTCAGAGATCTCATGAGAGATTAGTCACTAAGGGAGTCAAGGGTTCGCTAAGAGAGTATAATTTCCTAAATATCTCGTTGGACGAGTAATGTTTTCATTGAGCAAACTTGATTATATAAAAAAACTTAGTGTAGTTGGGCTAGCATAAGTGCTTGTTGAATGCAGGAGAAAAATTTGTATTTAAAAATCAGTGGTTTGAGATTCTCAAATGGAAAGTATATGTTAAGAAAAAAGATTTATAGAGAATAATACGATAGATTTAATAATTAAAAATTATTATTATTTATATTTATTATTATTATATTGGTTTAATTAATATTATTATATCTATTATTATTGTTACAATTATTTTTTTATTAATTTATTTATTTCATTATTATTATTATTATTAGATTTGTTATATTTTATTTGATTTTAATGAAATAAATTTATTTCTCTAATTATGAAGTTAATTTTTAATATAAAAGTTAAAAAAAGACACTCTTTTCTCTTGAATCTTTGCATATAAGTAAAGAAAGTTGAATAAAAATTTATTTTGATTTTCATACAATTTTGTCTCAAATATTTAATTTTTTTTTTTCAATTCTATTCCTCTAAACTTTGTATATGCGTGACCAAACACACCATTAATGATAGAATAACATGATTATCCGTTTTTTACAAAGTAATGATGGAACTGACCCGATTTTGCTATAACTGAATGGTTTATTAGATTAAAACTTTATTAAATTTCTAGAAAAAGTAAAATAATAATGCAGGGAGAAAAACAATGAACAAAAATGGGGGGTAAAAAAAGATGTTGTTGGTTTGTAATTGACGGTCAATAATATTATTAAAAGCTAGACACTAGCTAGAGTGATGGGGAAGTTGACATGGTGGGTGTATTGCGAGACGATGATGTCATGGTTACATAGAAGAGAAAGTGAGTGAGTGGTGGGTGGTAGAAGAGTGGACCCCACAACGGGGTGACTAATAATTGTTGACGATATAGGTGGGGCCCATTGCCAGGATAAAACGGTCACTTCTCTCACTCACTGTTAACAAAAAAAAACCGAAAGGCTAGTGGGATGGAATAATAATTAATCATAATGAAGTAGCAGCCGCATGTTTAACCATGGTTAAAGTTGTACGTTGGGTGTGGTTGGGTTTAGACGCAGTTTACGGCGTAGGATTGAAGCATCAGAAAACGAGGGGTGGGACAAACTCTTGAAATGCGGCGCCAGTAGCTGCCACTGTACATGGAATCAAATCTTGGATTCCACGATTTCAACCCTCATGCGCACTCTCCACGCCCATCTTATTTTTTGTTTTCACACAGGACCAATGAAGACAACGTATAACGGCATTCAAATTAATTATAAATAGAAGAATGCTGGTGACCGCTAACTCATTAAAATATAATGGTTTAATTATGTCTTTAATTCGCATTTTGGAGTCAAAATCTTAAAATGGTATTCATTAAAGTGAAGGTTGACACCATTAGAAGGTATGCCACGTGTGAGTTTCTCGATTTTTTGAATTTTTTTATTTTTTTTGAATTATTTATTTATTATTTTTTTTTTGAATTTTTTAAAAAAAAATCAAAAAATTGCCACGTGTCAAGCTGCCATCGTGCCTCGTGGCAGTGACAGAGTGATGTGGCAGTGATAGTAACACGTGTCAGTATTATGCCATGTGTCATTTCCTTAGTCTCAATTTGGTCCTTTATTTTAATTTGTTTCAATTCAGTCCCAATTTTTGTAAAAATGAGCAATTTTGTCCTCTTCAAATTAAAACAAAAATTAATTTTATATAAATGTTATACAAATATTTTTATTAAATTTGATATTTTTATCATATATTTTTAACATAATTAAGTTTATTTAAAATTATGTTTCACATTCAACTTAACTTTACTTAAAATTGTTTTCAAATTTTAAATTTATATGTGTTTTATTGTTACATGAGCTAGTTAATTTATGAATTCTTTTCTATTAACAACTTTTAAACCATTTTAAATAAAGTTCAATGTAAAATATTAATTAAATTAACTTAATTTGGTTAAAAATATTTACTTGAAATATCAATTTTGATGGAAATATTTGTGTACATTTATATAAAAATTAAATTTGATTTCAATTTGGAGAGGGACAAATTTGCTAATTTTTACAAAAATTAGGACTAAATTGAGACAAATTAAACTAAAGGGACCAAATTGAGACTAAGGAAATGACACCTGGCGTAATACTGACACGTGTGACTGTCACTGCCACATCACAGTCACGTGGCACAATGACAGCTTGACACGTGGCAATTTTTTTATTTTTTTAAAAAATTCAAAAAAATAAAAAAAATAATAATAAAAAATTCAAAAAATAATAATAATAAATTAAAAAAATCGAAGAATTGACACGTGGCACTCCCTCTAATGGCGTCAACCTTGACTTAACGAGAAGGGCAAACGTGAGACGTTTTAACAAAAAAGGAAACCAGTTTGAGACTTTTAAAAATTTGGGTACCATTTTGAGATTTTAACTCCAAAATGGAGACCAAAGGCATAATTAAACCAAATATAATTAATATACATTCATTTCATTAATTTTATATTGAAAGTAAGAATAATTAAATATATTATTTAAAATAGTATAAATATATATAACAAATTTTATAAAGATAAAAATACTTTTTAAAATTTTTAGACAATAATTTTATGATACAAAACAATAATTTTAGAATTTTTAATATTTTTAAAAAAATTACTTTAGTTTTTTTTGTAAATTTTTTAAATGTTTAATACTATGTTTTTTGCTAATTTTTCTATTAATTTAAAATTTTTTATGCTTAATTATATTTAATTTTTAGTAATATTAAATTATAGTTATTTTATTATTTAAAATTGTTTTTTAATTTTTATTGGTGAACATTAAATAAAATATTAAACACACTATATAATATTATGGACATTTTTGTCCTTTAAATAAAATAAAATTATATTAATGGTTATTAGATCAAATTTTATTTATTATCATACTTAACTATACATTTCTATAGGATTCAAATCCATATTAATTATTCTTAATCAGTAATCTTAGGACATTGATTAACAGTACCCTTATAAATATTAGAACCTATTATTAGTGAAGAAACAATTGTTTTATAGCATAAAATGACTTTAGTAACATATCATCAATCACGAGCAATGGTGGTATTATACAAAAATTTGAATATATTATTAAAATATATTTTCATTTGTATCAATACAATCAAACACTTTTATTTTTTAGTTTTACCTTATTTATCTTTTCTCTCCTTTTTCTCATCATTAAATTTGGTTTTAATTAGTTGATATATTTTTCATATTTTTAAATTAATTAAATATGGTATTTCTAATTAATTGAATTTCGTTTAATAAAAGTAAAAACTTGCATTTATCACTAATTTTACCAACAAATATTTATGTCGATAATGAATCTATCGGTAAATATAATATATTTTTACGGTCAATTTTATCAGTAAATTCTCTTAGTAATTTATCATTTCAACAGACATTGTTGACAATAAATTTGTCGATAAAATTAGCGACAAATTTTTTGCTAAGTCCAATAAATTATTTTGTATATAATAAGGGAAGATGGGTAGAAGAAGAAACGAATAAGAAGAAAGAGAAGGAGAATAGAAATGAGGAGGATAAGCCAAAGTCGGTGACAGTGACAATGATGGAGGCGCAACAACATAGCAAAGACAATGGCGACCGAAATTGAAGGAGGAGGAGAAAGAGAAAAAGGAGAAGAAAGATGACAAGGAGGAGGAGATGAAAAAGAAGAAGAGAAAGAAAAAGAAAAAGACTAATTTCTGATATTAATCGATGGATTATACCGACAACAAAAATATGTCAATAATTATCAGAGACTTTTTAATAATTGCTTTTAGATCGTTGATAATTAGTAATAAATTTGACAATTAATCGATAAAATTTGTTGGTAATTATTTTACAGACGAAATTTTATTGTCAACAACTCATCAAAAAATTTGAATAACCAACAAATTTTTATTATTATCATTATTGATTTTAAAAAACTTGATAGTAATCATTCGGATAAAAAATATATAAAATTTATTAAAATCATCATCGATTTATGAGGATACCTATAGATTCAAAATTGTTTATCATGTTTAATTCAAATTTTTTGTTCTTAAAGTTAGTCTACTCCGAGACGAACAAATAATTCTTCCCTTGTTATAAAATAAAAACATTGTATACTGAAAAAAAAATGATACCTTTTCAAATTCAAGTCAAAGAACTAAAAACAATTAAATAGGTATTATTACGTGCAAGATAATGAAAAAAAAAAGTTGTTTTTGAGTCGCTCATTGCGTGGCAGACAATGATGTATCAGTAGTACACTTCAAAATATTTTCGTAACGTTATATTTTTTTATGAATGGATTTGAGAGAGAGTAAAGATGAATTTGTATGAATTTGAATGGATGAATATGTGTTTATTGAGAAGATTTAGGCTTTGTTCACTTCCAAAGATGGATTTGAGGGAGAGGGAGATGATGAGTTTGGGTGAATTTGAAAGTGAATGATGTGTTGTTTTTTTTAAGAGATTTAAAGGTGATTAGGAGTGAATTTAGTAGTAAAGTTTGTGAGAATTAGTGAGGGATTTGATTGATATGATAGATTAAAAAAAAAATTAATATATTTAAGAGACTTTACCATTTTGCCCTTATGTAAAAAATAGTATAAATTTGTGTTTGTAGCTTTATTGTCCTTTGTTTTGTTATTGTTGGTAATGGTGTCCTGGTTGTATATTCTTGCTGATTTAAAATCGTAATTGGCTTACATTTTTTTCTTTTCAATGAAGCTAATCAGGAATGGAGACATTGATGTTGCATTTAGTAAATTGCGGGAATGGTATCCACGTGAATAATTTTTGATGAGGGTAAATGCGTCTTTTATTACCACTCTCCTTCAAATCTATTGTTCATATGTGCGATGCCAACATGGATGGATCCTTCAAATCCTTTCGGAAACCCACCTGCAAATCGGGCCAACCGAACAAGGTTTATCACTGCTGATCCATCTCTCCATTTTTTACGTTGCAACAGGAAATACATTGAAGCAAACACAACCTTAGGGTGTGTTCCTTTGTGTAAATGGATATGGGGGAGAGTGTGAAGATGAATTTGTGTAGATTTAGGTGGATGAATATTTGTGTTTTTTTGAGTGGATTTAGAGGGTAAAGTGGGTGAATTTGGAGACATTTTTTATGAAAGTTAGTGAAAAATTTGATTGATGTGATAGATAAAATTATATGTTAAAATAGATATATTTATTAAGTTACCATAATACCCTTGTGTAAAAAAAGATGAATTTTTGAATTGATGTTGTTGAAATAATTTGTAAATTAGTTATTTTTTGTCATACAAAATAAATTAATTTTTTTAAAACTTACAAAAAAAATGAATTTTGATTAATGTCAAAAAATAGTACAAGAAAATGTAAATTATCTGTTAGTTTTTTGTTTAATAAATTAATTTGATATTCACAATACCAAATAGTGTAAAGCATAGAACTTACAAGGAAATAACTATAATCATAATGACATGGATAACGAATGTAGAGAAAAGAAGAATTGGTTGAGTTCGGTTCAGCTTTGGAATAACAGTACTACTAATAACAATGCATCTGATCGGAAACAACACCAACAACAACTACTTCATAAATTAGAAAATAAGGTAGAATGACTAAAACACACGAAAACCTCAATGCAGTTAGTTCTGTTGTATTGTTTGTACTTCTAGTGTTGTTGCTTTTCCAATCACAATTTGAGCAGAAATCACCTAATTAAACTTGGATATATTTATGAGGATGCTGAGATTTTTGACATAAAAATGGAAAGAAAGTAATACGTGGATGCACTGAAATTTTATTTATTTTTTGTTGATTATACTTGTTCAAGCAAACAGGGAGTAATGCTAAAGAGTGTTTTTTTGTTGGTGATGACAGAAAATTGAAGAGGGGCAATCTGTTCGCGAGGATCCTTTTCAGTCGTGCAGCAATAGAAATGGAGGAAGAAGGGCTTTTATGCCTTTCTCCGGGTACTCTTCGTGCAACAATAGAAATGGAGGAACAAGGAAATGCATGAATATATATATATATATATATATATATATATATATATATATATATATATAAAAGCATGACACCGGTGTCGCCCCCTTTGAAAACAAGGCGGTTATGTAACCGGTGTCATCCCTCTTTCTTCTTTCACAACACCAGTGCCCACACCAGTGCCATCCCAAACCTCATCACCTGCAAGACACCGGTGCCATCCCAGTTCCCTCACCACCCGTGCAAGACCTGCCAGTGCCATCCCACTCCTTTCACCACCCCAACACCTGCCACACCGGTGCGCCACTCCCCTTTCACCTGCAACACCTCCAACACCACGTCACCGAGGACAATATGGTAATGTGTTCGATAATACTCGCTAATCTTCTGCTTCTATAGTGGATGAAAAAATGTGTGCATCCCTCAAATTCGCCCTCGCTTATTGGTGCTAATCAATGCAATGGAACACAATTTGAAAATCAATCCGCGCTCCCTTATTCCGTTTAACAGTGACTTCCACCCAAGAGAACAAGCCCTTAGAGGATGAAATGAGTAGAGTTGGAGATAAATTTTTAGGTCAAAAAGTTTAAAGGGATCAAAATAATATATTCAAATTGTATATATAAGATAATTAAAAAATGTATATGTTATGTACAACTAAAAGCTATTAAGTTTTCAAAAAATATTTACTATATAACTCTCATTAACTCTATTAATATGTTCTTGTGCTATATGTACATTAGTCAACAATATATGTGTGTGTGTGTGTTTGTGTGTGTGTGTGTGTGTGTGTGTGTGTGTGTGTGTGTGTGTGTGTGTGTGTGTGTGTGTGTGTGTGTGTGTGTGTGTGTGTGTGTGTGTGTGTGTGTGTGTGTGTGTGTGAGTGTGTGTGTGTG
>Ga0214542_1005721_pt1 | contig 23374 bp, 17 predicted proteins | sample CNSS1metaG_FD_160096 | JGI IMG/M metagenome (GOLD analysis project Ga0214542, IMG submission 160096) | Root nodule microbial communities from cowpea collected in UCLA plant growth center, Los Angeles, California, USA - CNSS1 | ecosystem: Host-associated > Plants > Roots > Nodule | place: USA...
ATGTTTCAAGAGATGAAAATGTTGTGGATTTATTCATTCAAGATTCTAATACTATAGTTTGATAAGTGACAATAATGATTTGATGTTAGATAGTAATTTATATTTTTGTGATTTTGGTTTGTATTTGAGGTTTAACATAATTTGGAATTTTATTTGGATTGTATTGAAGTTTATTTAGATTTTTAATCGTAATTATAATTTAATTTTCTTGAGATTGAAGAAAAAAAATTGTGTTTTTTTTTTTTAATTAAGTGAGCCAGTCAGCCAACCTATTTAACCCGTCAACCCGTGGTGGGTCGAGTCGAGTTCTAATTTTGTTGGCTCGCTAATAAGTGAGTCGGGTTAAGTTGACCCACTAAGTGGTCAACCCGTCGCGGGCCAAGCCGAGTTGGGTCGGATGACCCGTTTTGACAACTCTATTATACTCGAAGACCTTGTATCTATTACTATTTTGTATAATGTTCCATTTAATTATATTATATTTTAAATGAAACGTTACAGAAATCTTAAATATAAAAGGAGAAAATTGTTTAATGGGAATGAATATGAAAATAAGAATCTATTCATAAATTTTAATGGAAATTGGTTGAAAACGGATTTTATAATATTCATCTCATCTCATATCTTACTGTATATAAATATAATCATTTAAATTAAAATTTTCTCAGATCTAAGTAAATTATTTAAGCACAATATATGTTAAGAACGATTTAAATACATTACTAAATCTATGCTATTTAGTTAACTTAAAAGGTAGTCTTCGAGTAATATATTTGTTAAGATACCGATAAATACTTTTAATTAAATATGAATAATATGTTTTAATACAATTGTTTTACGAAGAATGTTAATCAGAGCGCCTTAATTTGTTAGGGTGTAATTAATAGTTATTAAACTTTGCAAAAATTCATAATTAAATATAACATTTATGAGTTATGACCTTAATTATTATTAATGTAATTTTATTTTATTTAAGATAAAATTATTGGTCAGCTGTAACTGAATTCTGATTTTTTATATTATAATTATTTTTTATAATTGTTTTAGATATTTAACATGATAGTTGATATATTTGATATTTTACTTTTTATTTTTATTTTTTGTTAATTTAAGTTTTTTTATGTTTAATTATATTTTAATTTTTAATAACATTAAAATGTAATTATTTTATTATTAAATTCTTTTTTAACTTTTTTTATGTGTATCAAATAAATGATCAGTTACATATTATAAGTATTTTTTTCTTTAAATCAAATAAAAATATATTAATGATAATTAATGTCAAAATTCATAAATATACAGTTAATTCTGAACTTTTACACAAATATATTCATTAACAGAAAATAAAAGTGTTTGTTTTTTTAATGATGACAATATTATGTTAATTATGTTTTATCTTTTTTATTAAAAAGATAATCTTTTGTTTTCTGTTAATTTAGGTTTTCTAATTTAATTATATTTCAATTTTTAACAATATCAAAATATAATTATTTAACTTTTTTTAGTGTGTAACAAATAAATTATTAATTACATTTATATAATACTTATATAAATACTTATGGGTTATTCTATCCTTTAAATAAAGTAAAAGTGCATTATAATTGTAAAGTTAGTAATTCATTTAATAATACAGTTACCTATGAGTCTACAGAATTTAATATTTATTAATTACACTTTAAATAGTGTCCTTAAGACGATGGTGAACACTTCTCTATTTATATTTAGTCTTAATTATAATTATTACTATTATGCTTATTGATTAGACATATTTAAAAGAAAATATTAAGTGTATATATTATTATCATTTTAAAATTACTCTACATACATTACTAGAAAATTTGCTTTATTAGTAAGTAATTTTAGTCACTAAGAATAGTTAGTCACTATAATGACCAATTTTGATATTAATTTACAAAATTAAAAATTATTGGTTACTAAAATAGTCATTGTTATAAATAAAAAATTATAATTGATCACTAATTAGTTAAAAGTTAAAGACTAATTTAGAAACTAGGTCATTTTGACAATCAAACCTAGATATCTAATTTTTTAGTGATCAATTTCCTTTGATAACTAAAATCATGATAACTAATTTTAAAGACAGTTTAATGACCAATTATAATTTTTTATTCATAATAATAACTATTTTAGTAACTAATAATTTTTACTTTTGTAAATTGATATCCAAATTGGACACTAAAATTGATCACTATTTAGAAGTCATATTAATATTATCTATTATTTTTAAAATTTTATATATTACATTAATTTTGTAATAACATTAAATTTATATTATAAATTTAAAAAGTCAAAATTCTAAATTCACACTTTACCCATTTTCTCAATTAAATGTTTCAAAATTCTGTTTTTCTATCGGATACTGATTCAAATAGTTCTCAAAGTAACTTATGAACAAAATTTGTCATTAAATCTGAAATAAAATAAATGTTTATCCTGAACTATACACAACAACAAAATACTATATATTATTATCTTATAAATATTGTTTAGCTGTTAAAGAAGATTAAAACTATCAGCAAAAACATTGGTCCATCACTTTTGTGAATTGAAAAGAAAAGAAAAAAAAAATAAAGAATGAAGTGGGAAATGCTAGTGATGATGAAAACGGATTCATTGTATTGGTTAAAAAAAGATGGGACTAAAATCTGGAATAAATTTAACTCCTTGAACTAATTGAAGGTTTTGTAACAGCTAGGTGCTAACAGCTGTGAAACCGAAACGTCCCCATAATTAGGACTGAGGGAAAGAGATAGACTTAGAAGTGTCTCTTTCTGTTGAGAAGTGGTCAGCGCTGTTGTCAGGTCACTCAAGAGTTCCAATAAGTGCATGCTTAGATGCAATCCTCTCTCTGTTTCTTATCCTCCTTCAAATGCAACTCATGTGATGCACCACCATCTTTTTTTCCTCTCACACACCCCATCACAATAATATATATATATATATATATATATATATATCAAAACTTCCAATTTCACATTCCAAAACTATTATATTATATTCCTTCTAAACCAAACTGCAAACCTCAACACAAAGAGCATTTAGAAAAGGAAACCGAAAACTAGAATCCAAAATCACCACTGCAAAAGTTTTGTTTCTCTGCTCTCTCTCTCTCTTTCTCTCTTGTCCCCAAAATCTGTTCATTCTGACGACAACACTTAACCCTGTTATCTAAATTGGTTGGTGCTGGTGTTTTTTATTATGTTTGTTTGTTATTGTTTTGTCTGCATTTGAGCCTCTTTGTGAAAATAGTATTTTTATATAAGAGAAAACAAAGCATTAGAAGTTGTACCAAACTCTCTCCTTTGCCAAAATTAGTTTTTTATCCTAAGACTGGACTAGCTTGAACTGGGGGAGGGTGTTGATTCATGAGGGTGGCGTTCATTTTCCTTTGATATCTCAGGAAAATTGAAAATTTAAAGGTTGGTATTTTCTGAGACATTCCTTGATGGATCTGGAGTCTGTGATCTACAAAAACTCGGTTAAGGTATGGCATGTTGGAGTATCCTTCTCAGTATTATGTGTGAAAGAAAAAAAAAAGAACTTGTTTTTGACGTAACACTGATCACACCTTGCAGGATGGATCATGGAAGACAGTGTTAACATTGGCTTATCAGAGCTTAGGAGTTGTGTATGGCGATTTAAGTACATCCCCACTTTATGTTTACAAAAGCACTTTTGCTGAGGACATTCAGCATTCAGAGACCAATGAAGAGATATATGGAGTGTTGTCTTTTGTGTTCTGGACTCTCACACTTGTTCCACTCCTCAAGTATGTCTTCATTGTGCTCAGAGCAGATGATAATGGAGAAGGAGGGACTTTTGCTCTGTACTCTCTTCTCTGCAGGCATGCTCAGGTGGGGTTGTTGCCTAATGTTCAGCTTGCAGATGAAGAACTAACTGAGTACACCAAGGATGGAACAGTGCCAATTGATAAGAACAATGTTGGGTTGGGATTGAAATCGGTGTTCGAGAAACACAAGGTTCTGCAGAGGGTGCTGCTTGTTCTGGCTCTGATAGGGACTTGCATGGTTATTGGGGATGGTGTGCTTACACCTGCTATTTCTGGTACTGGGATTTCCAATGTTATCTGTGTTTTCGTCATGGCCAAGGTTTTAAACTGCGCTCGTGGTTTCTTCGGAATCTTTCACAGAGCTGGAATTGTGGACAAATGCAATCCGCAATTTGGGAGATCCGAGAAACCATGATGTTGCAGCTAAAATCATGGTTTTGGACACTGATGGTGGTTCTTGATGACTGAATTATTTGGTTTTTGGTTATTATGCAGTTTTCTCTGCCGTGTCAGGCTTGGAGCTTTCTATGTCTAAAGAACAGCATAGATGTAAGTTCCTTTCTGAATACAAGTAGTTGGTCGATTTAATCTCTTTTCATTATGTTTTGTTCGAGATTAATTTTAAGACTAGTTTGTGGTTAGCCTCTAATGAACACGAACAGGTCTTGAATTTAATTGAAGAAATATATTTTAATTTTAATAAGCTGCAAGATTGTTTGAAGTTCAGTTTCAAATATTTTATAATACAGTTGGAGGAGACACATATATAACTATTATACTATTGGAATTGGATTAATCGATTCAGAATTCAATTTTGATTAGTAAATTGCAAAATGCTTGGCATCTGGAACTATTCTCTGGAATATTTCCTAAAGAATTGTGTACATTTAGAATAGTTCTAATGGTTGCATCATGCAATACTGCTATTGATTTGGGGGAAGGGTTTTTGCTCTCTGAATGGCATATATGCTGAATAGATATTGATCATGAAATTATTGTTGTTAGCTATCACAGTATATTTTTGTTTAATTTTTTCAATACAACCTATTTGAAATTTTAAATACCTTCCCTTTTTATGCTAACTATATCAAAGCGTTCGAGTTAGTGGACAAAAAGGGAGAACCAAATGCCTCCAAGTGCATGCATTATTGTGGGTCCCCATAAATATGTAATCAGGGCCAACTTCCTTGTTTTGATCGAAGTCAAATCAATGTCATGCTAAAATTTATATTAAAATAAATAATCCCTGCCAACTTGATAATATTGAATATATGATAAAGTTTGTGGTTGTGGCTGATAGAATATCAAGCACAGAAGAACTGAGAACAGTAATTTTTTATTAATTAAGTTTCATTAGAATATGATATGAGCATAGGAAATTACTAAATAAAGTTATGATAGGAGCAGAGTGGTATGGATAAGGTTTTTGAATAAACCATTATGGATCAATCTGGAACAGTAAAGCGATTATCTGATTGGATGACAAAATTAGGTAAGGACACAAGTAAATTTGTCATATACTGTTCCACTATGAATAATTAATGATGATCCAGGTACTCTTCAACTTAATTAAAACTTAATCACTGCAGTGCCTTAAACACTAAAATGTGATCATTCCTCTATTAAAGTTAGGCTTTTGATGCAAACTTCAGGTGCTGGACTTCTATTTGTTCTTCTAAGGTCATGTGTGATTCCCATAAGTATGTGTCTTCTTTAATAATATGACCTCTCACCAGTAGCTGCTTAATTTCAATTGGATGACTATGGCCAGTTGTATATAGATTTGATTCCATCCCATTATTCAACCTTTTTCCAGATGCATTCAAAGCATACTACTGTAGTTTATACTTTGTTTTGCTGCATTAGTAATTTTTCAGCACACAGAAATCAGAATAAGTTGACTATGTCAATTGATCTTTGCTCCACTTCTTCAGTTTCTGAAAATTCTGATTCCAATACAAATGTAACTAGGCACTGGCCTTTACCATTTACATGAGAACCTTACTGAATGTCTAAATCATGTGTGCCTTAATTGAAATAATATTTTACTCCTTATAATACTACAGTGTCTTGGATCTATATTCAAACATTTCTATTATCATCTGTGCATTTTCCTTTTCCTTTGGAAATACAACGAGGGAAACAATATTAAAGAGGGGATATTTTAAGATATTATAAGACTGGTTAATGAAAGGTTTCTATTTTCTACTCAGAATGTACTTGTTTAAGTGAATCTTAGAGATTCTAATGTTTGTTGGTTGTTTTTAGGTAGGACAATATACTGTTAGACTTCTAACTTAATTTCTCAGTATATATATCTAGACATTATTCTGAATTTTCCTGAAATATAAGTGTTTGTGTTGTGCAGATGTTGAAGTACCAGTTGCTTGTGTGATACTGATATTTTTGTTTGCACTTCAACATTATGGAACACATCGCTTGGGGTTCCTATTTGCTCCTGTTGTGTTGACCTGGCTACTATGCATTAGCTGTATCGGTATGTATAATATCTTACATTGGAACCCTCATGTTTATGAGGCTCTCTCTCCCTACTACATGTTCAAATTTCTGAAGAAAACTCAAAGGGGAGGTTGGATGTCCTTAGGGGGAATTCTACTGTGTATAACAGGTATATATAGTAATTCTACTTCACAACTGCTACATGTTTGACATATGTTTTAACTTCCTCTGATGTTGTCCCTCTTACGTTTCAGGTTCTGAAGCTATGTTTGCTGATCTAGGACACTTTTCACAGTTATCGATTAAGGTGCACAATTGGTAGCATCATTTTGAAATTGAAACTAAACTCATGATTTACATTCCCAATTTTGATTTGGAAGCAATGCATCATTGTTTTTCAATTGTTCATGAATGTGAAGCTGCATGGAAATAATGAACTGCATTAACAGAAAACCACTTACCTGCAGATTGCTTTTACCTTTCTGGTATACCCTTCTCTGATTCTGGCATATATGGGACAAGCTGCGTATCTTTCCAAGCATCATATTATTGAAAGTGATTACCGAATTGGGTTCTACGTATCTGTACCTGGTAAGATCTGTGTTTCTCACAACAAGGGGCACATTTTTAAAGAATGAGTATTTGGCTTACTCTTCCTTTTGAACTTGTTTTAGAGAAAATTAGATGGCCTGTTCTTGCAATAGCCATACTTCAAGCTGTGGTTGGAAGTCAAGCTATCATCACAGGTACTTTCTCAATAATCAAACAATGTTCTGCAATGGGATGCTTCCCCAAAGTCAAGATCATTCATACATCATCAAAGGTACACGGCCAGATTTATATCCCAGAGATCAACTGGTGTTTGATGCTACTTTGCCTTGCTATTACTGTTGGATTTAGAGATACAAAACGCATGGGAAACGCATCAGGTACTCTTTCTCCTCATGCACACGCAAATTAATATCAGTATATTAAAATTGTAGAAATCTTGATCATGGTTTTGAATGGCTTGTAGTATGTCTAATGAATTTTATACTTTTTCGTTGAACAGGCTTGGCTGTCATAACCGTCATGCTGGTCACCACTTGCTTAATGTCTCTAGTTATTGTGTTATGCTGGCACAAGAGTATTTTCCTAGCCATTGCCTTCATATTCTTCTTTGGGTCAATCGAAGCACTGTACTTCTCTGCATCCCTGATCAAGTTCCTTGAAGGAGCATGGGTGCCCATTGCCCTCTCGCTCATATTTCTGATTGTGATGTATGTGTGGCACTACGGCACACTTAAGAAGTACGAGTTCGATGTTCAGAATAAGGTGTCTATCAACTGGCTCCTTGGTTTAGGCCCCACTCTAGGAATTGTGCGTGTGAGAGGAATTGGCCTAATACACACTGAACTTGTGTCTGGGATCCCAGCCATTTTCTCTCACTTTGTCACTAATCTCCCAGCTTTTCATCAAGTTGTGATCTTCCTCTGCGTCAAATCTGTCCCAGTGCCACATGTCAGACCAGAGGAACGGTTCTTGGTTGGTAGAGTTGGCCCAAAAGAATACAGACTCTATAGGTGCATAGCTCGGTATGGTTATAGGGATTTTCACAAGGATGATATTGAGTTTGAGAAAGATCTTATCTGTAGCATAGCAGAATTCATTCGGTCCGATACTTCTGAATCAAACCAAGGATTTGAGAGTTTTGAAGATGACACAAAGATGGCAGTTGTAGGCACCTCAGCATCAAAGTCAGAAGGTATAAGGATGTGTGAAGATGATAACAAGAATAGTGAGATGGAAAATTGCTTAGAAATGAGGGTGGTTAAGTCTCCTGAAATAGTTAGGAAGAGAGTGAGGTTTGTTGTGCCAGATAGTCCAGAGATTGATTTGGGTGCAAGGGAGGAGTTGCAGGAACTAATGCAAGCAAGGGAGGGAGGAATGGCATTCATAATGGGTCATTCTTATGTGAAAGCAAAAAGAGGGTCAAGTTGGATAAAGAAAGTTGTGATCAATTATGGGTATGATTTCTTGAGGAGAAACTCTAGAGGACCAACTTATGCACTAAGTATCCCTCATGCTTCTATCCTAGAAGTTGGCATGGTCTACCATGTCTGAGTTTTGGCTACAACTTATGCAGTTTAGGTAAATCATACACAGTATAAATTGGTTGCATGCTACCAATCTTTTCATTTCATCTTTTTCTTATTGCTCTTCCTGGTACGTGGATAAATAAGATGTCAGGAGGGAATATTCTCCCACTGTCCAGGTAAATGAAGGTCAAGTGACCAATGGATATTTTTGTGGGAGGTATTTTAATTTTTTTTTTCAATAGAAAACTTTGTTATAGAAAGATTAGTTTGGTTGTGGATTGTGTATCTAGCAGGTCCTGGAACTTTGTAAGATGTGCTGCGTTAGTTCCTGAATGTATATGTTTTATACTACTCAGAATTGATACAAGGATTCCTGTTTGCAGTTTTGTTCAGGATCTTCAAACTGATAAAGGAACTTCAAACGTAATAAAGGAAAAGGTTAACATAAGAAACACTTCATATGTATTTGGCAGAATGTTTTTCCATAACTTTCGTATATCTATGTATCTACATCTATTATGTATCTACCTCTATACTTATATACAGAAGATTCATTTTTTTTTTGTTTTTTTTTTCAATTTTATTCTTCAAGTGTCTGTTTTTCTAAATTTAACCGTTTCATTTTTAAATTTAATTATTTTTTAAAACTAAATGAATAGAAAATATCTGCAAAATAAATAAAGTCTAACTGCAATTAAAGTGTAAAAATTATTTATATTTAATTTTATAATTATAATTTCATTAATTTTGTTCTTATAAAAATGTGAAGAAAGGTGTGGGTAACAATTGTTTTCACTACTCTATATACTATTAAGGAGATTCCTCATTTTGGTGTACACTTTTATTTCCCATTTTTATTCTTTAAAATATTTTTTTTAAATTAAAATAATTATTTTGTAATTTTATTCTTTTACAGACTATTTTTTAATTTACCACTTTTTAAATTCAACCATTTTTAGGCGAGATGAATTCGCTTGGGTGAAAGTAACAGTTTCCTCCCATTGTTCTACGCCTGCAAACCAGAAAAACAACCCAACACTCCCATACAAATCATTCATACACAAATACAATCATTTTTCATATTATTTTACACACGAAACAGATGGGAACAAACCACATACTTCAAACACGAAAATGGTCTAGCTCCCCTTACTTGGAATTAAGCTAATAACAGACTGTGACCCTTAAGCCAATGAACCCAGCAGCTCCAAGAGCAGGTTTATGAACCGGAACAACGACACAAAGAGAGAATAACATGGTGACTACTGTGAACCCTAATAGAAACCACGAAAACAAACTTAGAAAGGAGGGAGTATGATTCAAGGACCAACTTACGTGAGACGAGGTGAGCTTTTGAGCTAGCACGAACAAGATGGCACTAAACCCTAGCAAAGCTTCTGTTGAGAGGGAAAAGGGAGAGAGACGAGGTGAGCTTTTGAGCTAGCACGAACAAGATGACACTAAACCCTAGCAAAGCTTCTGTTGAGAGGGAAAAGGGAGAGAGTAAGGTACTGTTTTCGCAAGAATGGCAGAAAGGAGAGGGGTTAGGCTGCCTTAAGGGCTTTGAACCCCCTATGGACCAGTCCTTAGGCCCAACAGATGGGGCTGGACTCCTTTAAATTTTTAGGACAGAAAAGAAGGTCTTATAATATGTTTTTGTTAAAGATACTTATTTTAGTTTAAATATAATTAATATAAAATAATGAATGAAATAGTTAAATCTAACGGAAGACAAAAATGATAAAAACAAATATTTTAATTTTAAAAATTGTTATTTATAAAGAATAAAATTGGGAATAAATATATGAGCACCAAAATTGGATATCCCTTTATATATTCGTATAGATTATTGTTTTTTGTCATGTAACTTCTAAATAATTATATTTTCATTTTTATCTTTTTCATAACCGTTAATTTAAATTTAATAATTGTTTAAAATAAAATAATTATTTTAACATTTTATCCTTTTAATTTATTATTTATTTAAATTCAGTTATTTTTTAAAATTAAATTAATTATCGACAATATGTGTCTATATATATACATATATAAATTTCAGTTATTTTTTGAAAATAATTTAAAAAGAAAAAGAACATTCTGAAACGCTTGTTGCCTAAGTTAGGGTGCCGACATTTACTATTTATGCAACTATTTTATATCTGCTACTATTAGTTTTTTATTAGATAATTTAGTTCAACATTTATTATTAAAACTGGATTATCGCACTAGTGCAGAATTTCCATTTTACCTCGCCTTATATGCCTCGGTTGACCAGAAACCGAAGCATATAATGGCGCGGTGGCATTTTTGTTATTAGAGTCAAGTTTTAGGCCTCGGTTCTCCAAATACCCGAAGCCAAAAAGGGGTATAGGCCCCGGTTCGCTCAAAACCGGTGCCAAAGAGGGGTATAGGCTTCGGTCCAATAGGACCCGAAGCCAAAAAGTTGCTGGAAGTCAGGGGTATAGGCTTCAGTCCAAGGAGACCCGGTGCCAAAAGGGGGTCAATGGCTTCGGTTCCTCTAACAACCGAAGCCATACTCTTTATTTAGGGTTCAAAATTCGCGAACCCTTCTTCCGCCCCACACCACCAGCGCCTCTCTCTCTCTTCGCGAGCACGAGCCTTCCCCAAAATCTTCCACACGCTGTCACCGGCGCCCGAGCCCCGCCGCCGCGTCGAATCCTCCCTCGTTGACGCCTCCGATCGCCCCAACTATGGCCTCGTGGTCCTCCGCCTAGTCGCGGAGACCTCCGTGGATGAGCAGATCAAAGCGGCTTCCGCGTCAGCGACTTCCAACGCCGCGCACGCCGAGGCCGTGCTTGGCGGCGAAGGAGAGGCAGGCGGCAGCATCGCAGGTTGGAATGGCGGCACCGGCGGAGATGGAGTGATCTTGGGTTGTTCTACTCTCCTGCAGTTTGTGTTTTGGTTTGAATGCAGGGTGATCAAGCACGCGGGGTTGGACTTGAAGCAGTTCGTGGAGGGTATCAAAGAGGGTGCTGCGGGTTCTAAAGCATTGGAGATATTTGGGGAGAGAATGATCGAAAGGGATTTCCGACCAGGTGGGTTTGCAGAGTACCAGGTGGCCAATGGACAGGGGAAGCTTGGCACGCAAGGGGTTATCTCTGTCATTCAGAACATCAATGGGATGAATCAATGAATCAATGAATCAAAATCCCTGTTCTATGTAACCAAATAAAATGCTGATGTTGTAGAATGCTTAAGGTGAAACAAGTGTGTTGTGTTTTGTTTAAGGTTTTTGCTTCTTTGGTTATGTGATGTGATAACTCTGCAACAACCATGAGCGAGCAAAAGGGTGAGGTTCAGTCTGGCATGGTGGCCTGCGAAAATTTGAATTTAAAAAAAATATTTATTACTTATGGCCTCAGTCCTAACTGACCCGAGGCAGAAAGCTGTGTATATGGCACCAGTTTTAAAACAACTGAGACATAAAACTGGGTCTATGGCTTCGGGTGATAACCGAGGCCAAAAGGTTTACCTTTTGGCCTCGCCCCAATATGTCTCGGTTCCAGACCCGAGGCAAAATGCGGAAAATAAAAGGGGCAGAAAGCCCTTACTGCACAGGTGATCTAATTTTATAAATTTTTTAAAATCTTTTTCATTTTAATAATTTTGAAAATAAATTGCACTATTTTTTGTGTTTTTTTCTATCAACATTGTTATAATTAAAAATATTTATATTTTAATAAATATACCTCAGAGTAATTTTTTGATATTATAAATAACCTATTAACATTCAATAATTTAAAATTAAAACTGCATCTTGATGTAAAGGGAGGAAGGGGTACTTTTTTGCACTCCCATCTTTGAATAAACTTTGCTTTATCTAAGAGGAAGAAACAGAAAGTAGGAAGCAGCCCTTGTTGTTCTATTAAATCATAGGATTATGTTTATGCATATTTGAACTTTGGTAAAGGACTTATCCATCCATTACTTTCACATTAACATGTTAATGGCCTTGGCAGTCTACCTTTGTTTGGTGTCGAACCACTATACAACGTTAGAGTATCATCTTTCTTTTGGACCCGTTTCTTTTGCAAGCCATTACAATTTCAACATAAGATGAGTTCTATTGAGTTCAAATGGTTAAATGTTTGCTTAAATTTATTTATTTCATTGAATAAACAGGTTTACGTATTTAACTGCGATGCATCGGAAGTGATTTGAATTTTAGAATTGTTACTTCAGAAAAGGCTTTAAATTAGCTTAAGCATTGATTTTGATCCCCTGCATTGATCAGTGCTTAATAAACCCTATTGTAAGGTTTTTGTTTCAGTCTCCAGCAGCATCCCAACTGCAAAGCCACTTCTTTTTCCTTTGGTCTAAATCTACACTTGTTTCTTACACAGTGTATTTCAGATAAGGCCATTTCTTCAGAAACAGGAGAATGCAGAGCATGGTCGAAATATGTTGAGTTAAAATGTACATCATGATTTCATGAATAAAGAAAACACAGACATTGATACAATTCATTTATGGCGAAAGCGAGAGAAACGATGGTTTACCTGCTACTCATACACAAAGTAGAGTTCAAAACCAAAAGAAACATAGGAATCATATACTATCTACCGAGATTTATTCATCTATTTATTTTCATACACAAGCCGAAATGACTAACATCTTGTGATAACAAAATTTGAGATAGGAGAAACTTGGCTGTATATCAAAATTGAAAGAGGTGGTCCCTGAATGAGTGTGACACAAGGATTAAGGCAATAAATAATTCAGCACAAGCAGTCAGTCTCCGCAATTATCCCTTCAGACATCCAATTCACGATGAAAAGGAATCGAGTTCCTCTGGAACCTTCCACAGTATTGACAACAAATTGATCGGAGGGCTGAATGAATGGATTTTAAGTCTATTAGATGATTCACTCGTCTGTAAAATGAACAGTGAAGTGGCTGTTGCATGCTACAGGCAGAGTCATTAACAAAACTGTACAATTTTCTCTCATTACAACCCAGGTATTGAGCATTAGATTTAGTGATTCATGAGGACCTGATCACTGTCAACTTTCCTACTCCAGAAGCGGTTGAGATGCAGTGGCTGCGAAATATCAAACACCATGTCAAAAACATCACGAGGCACACATTCAATATTATGAGTTAAAGAACATGAACAAACGCATTAGGACACAACAGCATCTTCCATGAGTATATGCATAGAAGACTTGGAAGCATTATTCATTACCTTGAGTTGGTAAAGGTCTGCCATTTATCTCTGCAATTTCTGCTATGATCAACCGTGACAAAAGAAGCCCCGCAATAAAAGCACCAACAACTAGCATAATGAAAACTTCAGTCCATCCCCTTGTTGACAGGAACCCAGTGAGAAGAGGACCAACAGCTGCACCAACAGATCCAGTACCATCTATAATGGCAGTCACTGTTGCTAGAGCACGAGAATCACCTCTCAGAGAACTGTGTGTGCCCAAGTCAGCAGACACAGCAGTGGTGATGAGTGCATAAGGTCCATTTACTAATAATCCAGTCACCATCATAAGACCAATGTTGGCATTCATAGAAACACTTCCGTAATGCTGGTATAAAAGCATAGAAGGAATAGCTGCATACATGAAGCTCGCCGCAGTTAAAGCACGGGCATTCAGTTTATCAGATATGTAGCCAGCAAGGATACCCCCAACAATGCCCCCTACATCGAACAAGGCTGAAAGGTTTCCAGCAGATTTAACAGAGATATACCTCCCTCCAATTTCTGCAACATCAAGATATAAACATTCATGATCCATGCAATTTAGGTTCAATAAACTATTGTTTTCAACTTTCATCAATTCACACAACCTACAAAATACTTTGTATCTTAATTGGGCATAAAATCTGACGATCAATCGTTACCTGTATGAGTCAAGTAAAACGGCAACCAATACAAGAACGTGTAGGCAACAAGCTTGGCGAAGAAAAGGCACAACGCAAAAGGTATCACTCCTGGAATCATGCACGCCTCAACAAGCCCAATGCCCTTTCTATCCACAGACGCTTGTCTGAGAGCGCCATCACCAGTTTTATGCACCAGAGCTTCTTTATCATCACCAACTTGAACAGCAGCAGCAGCAGAAGAAGAAGAGGAGGAGGAAGAAGAGAAGCCCACATCCTCTGGGTAAGGAGCCAAGAACAGAAAAACAATGATCCCACCAGACACGATCAAAGCACCAGGCGCAACAAAAGACCAACCCCATCCATAATCCAAAACACTGGCAGCAATAAGAGAGCCACAAATGTTACCGACCGAAGTATGCGCGTTCCAAACACCCATGATAAGCCCTCTCTTCCTCTTCCCGAACCAGTTACCGATAACCGCTACAACCGAAGGCCAACCCGTGGCTTGAAACATGCCCGCGATCATTTGCATGGAGAGATAGAACCAAAAACGATGGACGTTCCAGAAGTACCCCATTCCGAAAAGCGCGACGAATATGCCGCTACCGACCATTCCGGAAGATAGGAACAATCGAAGGTCCAGGGTATCTCCCAGGTGGCCCGCCACGTACATCCCAATGGAGTAACACGCGAGAAACGCCACGTCGATCTCTCCCAACTTTGATGGTCCGTCGTGGCCGTTGAAGGGGATCCAACCGTCCATTGCATCCTTGTGGTCCGGGCACAACACGCTCTTCACAATCCCGGTGGGTTTTCTGGAGGCGTGATAGCAGGCATAGGCAAGGAAGGTGATGAACAGCACCATGTAGCGGTGCGTTTGGTAGTTCCATTGTTTAGCTCGTAATAGCAGAATCCCAGGTGGGGTGGCACAAAGGTGGCAATGGCGAGACATAGTTGATGTTGATGTTGCTGTTGCTGTTGGGATGCGAACGGTTGGTTGTTGTCGGAGTGGTGAAAGAGAAGAGGTTTTGGGGGAGGGTAAGAGGAGGAGAGAGAAAGGCGGAAGGGAGAGAGAGAAAAAACCGTGGCATTGATTGATGAATTCAGAGACTGCCACGTGGAGTTAGAGAGACCGGTGGTGTAGAACGACTCGGCGGTCACCACCGTTCACTTTGGCTGCTACACCTGGCTTCTGTTACTCTTTTGTAGTAGTAAATTACTTTTTTTTTATTTTTTTTTATTTTGGTATGAATCTTTTTTTTTTTGCTACGTGTTTAAACCATACAATGACACGTGGGATTTTCTGGTCTCGTGATGGGAACATATATGTTTGGACTTTGGATCAACTTTTTCACATTGGGATACAAGTTCTGTAATTTATCCTAATAAAGATAACAATATTTCCTAGTAAATGAACATGAACATTTTTATGTCCCAACATAATTAATGATTTATAGGACCTCAATCTTCAATCACTGTTTCTTTATAAGATTAAGTACATTAACATTTAACGAATTACATGGACTTTCAAGAATATGCAGTTTTGTATAAAGTTAAATATAATTTCGTTTAATTTAGGTGACTAGCTATCCATATATTTGGATGATTACTATTAATTTATTTATTTTTATATCTAACCACTAAAAAAAATTATTCTCATTATCTATCTATAAACATGATATTATGTTGTAATTACTCGTAAACTTGAGTTATGTGAAATCTAATTAACAAGATTATATACAATTTTACTAGAACAGTTTTAAATATAAGTGCATATCTCCCAAACGAATGTAGTCACAATTTTTTCACTAAACCTCTGATAGAGAGATAACAGATTTCTTCTTCTGTTACTGTTCAGTTAGGTCTGTTACCTTTTTCTATTTTTCCATTCTCCTTGTATATATACATTGTACCTTCCGTTGCTGCAATACACTCTGTATTCTTCTCTATTCAATAATAATGAGAAGCTTTCTCTTGAGCATTATTACAAACACTATCATGGTATCAGATTGATATCCTTTGTTTCTCTCATGGCCGCTACTTCTTCTCTCTCCGATCACCTTTCTAACCCTACCCATCCTTTATTTCTCCATCCTGGAGAAAATCCAGCCCTGATTCTTGTTACTCCCCCTCTTTCAGACACCAATTATCAGCAATGGAAGCATGACATGCTTGTGGCCCTTGAAACCAAGAACAAAGAAAGATTTGTTCTTTGTACACTCCCGTGCCCTCCTTCTGACGATGCTCTTCATGAACCTTGGAAGAGATGCAACAAAATGGTGATTTCATGGCTGACACGTTCTATGTCTCTACCCATCAAACAATCGGTCATGTGGATGGATTCTACGTATGAAATTTGGCACGATCTTTTGCAACGTTTTTCTCACGGAGACAAGTTTCGTATTGCTGATCTTCAAGAAGATCTTCATTCTTGCAAGCAAGGTGAATCTTCTGTTTCTCAGTATTATACCCGTTTACAAATTATCTGGAAAGAATTATCTCTGTATAAAATTGTTCTTCTCTGAACTTGTTCTTCTTCGTGTAATTGTGGTTTACTAATCAAGATCCAACAAGAAAGGAATGACGATTGTGTTATCAAGTTCCTTCGAGGCTTAAACGATGAATTCTCCCAAGTTCGTTCTCAGATCATGCTCATGGAGCCCATGCCCCCTCTTCCCAAAACCTTTTCTTTAGTCCTTCAACAAGAACGTGAATTCCATAGTTCTTCATCTCAAACTTCACAAGATTCGATGGCCAATCTTAATTTTCAAGAACATCCGAATAAGAATTCCAATTTTTCTCGTGGAGGCTCCTCTGCTGCTCGTGGACGAGGACGTGCTAACAAGTTTGGTGTCCGCTCTAAATACTGTGATCATTGTCAGAGAACGAACCACACTTCTGAAAACTGTTGGGTTAAATACGACCTTCCTCAAGGCTACAAATCAAGTACCAAACAAAGCTCTGCTCAATCCAACCTCTCTACTAACGTGACTGATCCTGCACCCACTACCTCCAATGACTTCTCTGCCACACAACCTGATAAACCACATGTTCAATGTAGTTTTTCTCAAAAACAATATGAGGCAATTCTTGGTTTGTTGAAGCAATCTCAAACTGCTACACCTCCTATGGCAAGCGTCAACCAATGTTCTCCACAAATTCCAGGTCCTTCTATTATCTCTAACTATTATTCTTAGATTATAGACAATGGGGCTACTGATCATATATGTTCCTCCAAGTTTCTTTTTCATTCTTAAAGCCCATTTATCCCATTTCTATACGCTTGCCAAATCACAATTTTGTTACTGCCAAATTTTCAGGAACTATTAAATTAGGAAATCTAGTTTTGCATAACACTCTATTTGTTCCTGATTTCTCTGTTCACTTAGTTTCTATCTCCAAACTTTTGTCTTCTAACAATTGTTTCATCATTTTTCATCAAAACAATTGTCTCATTGTGCAGATGGATACTTACCAGACAATTGGAGTAGCTAAAAAGTACCAAGGGCTCTTTTATCTCCATAGCAGTAGTAATAACCGTGCTTCAGATTCAGAATCAAATCATTTACCTTCTGTTTTTAATAACACTAGTGATTCTTGTAATTTGTGGCACATGAAACTTGGCCATCCTTCAAATAAAGTTTTTCAAACATTGGCCACTCAATATCCTGATATTTCTTTTCAATTTCTTGATGCTTGTGATGCTTGTGCCTTTGCTAAACAAAAACGTCTTCAATTTTCTGCTAGCAAAACTAAATCATCTTGCTTCTTTCATCTCATTCACGTTGATATTTGGGGCCCAATTTCTACTACTTCTATTGATGGATATAAATATTTTTTAACCATTGTAGATGACTATAGCTGTTTCACATGGGTCCTTCTTTTGAAACACAAAACTTATGTCAAAACCTCACTTCAAAATTTTATCATTTTAATAGAAAATCAGTTTTCTTGTACACTTAAGATATTAAGGTCTGATAATGGAAAAGAGTTTTCTCTTAATGAATTTTACGCTACTAAAGGTATTTTTCATGAGACTACTTGTGTTGCTACTCCCCAACAAAATGGCATTGTTGAGAGGAAGCATCAACACATTCTTAATGTTTGTCGTTCTCTTCTCTTTCAATCAAAAGTTCCAAATGTTTTTTGGTCTTACTCCATAAAGCTTGTTGTTCATATTATTAATAGACTCCCAACTCCTTTTTTGCAAAATATATCTCCTTATGAAAAGATTCATTCCATAAAACTTGATTTTGCCAACCTAAAAGTTTTTGGATGCCTATCATACTCTAGTTCTCCTACTGCAGGACGCACAAAGCTTGATTCCAGGGGTATTAAATGCATTTTTCTTGGGTACAAATCTGGAACCAAAGGTTATGTGCTGTATGATTTGCATTCACACTCTATTCTTGTATCACGTAATGTCATTTTTCACGAAAACATTTTCCCTTTTCATACTTCTTTGACCCCCCCTTTCCCCTCCTACAAATGATGATTTTTCTGATGTTACCATTTTTGACTTTCCAAATATGGCACATGTTTCCACTGCTACAAATTACACACCAGATAATGCTCCTAACATTGATTCTAACAGCACTATTATTTCTACTGCTGGACAAAGAGTCTCTCTCAGGACTAAAAGTATACCTCGGTACTTAGACAAATTCTATTGTGGTGCTACTTCAAGCATTCCCTCGTCTTCTACCACTTCGTATCCCATACATTTGTTTCTTTCATATCAAAAATGCTCTCCTAACCATGTTTTTTTTTGCCACAATATCTCTGCACAAGTTGAACCTTCATCCTTTAAGGAGGCTAGCAAATTTAAGTTTTGGCAACAAGCCATGAATGCCGAATTAGATGCTCTTGAAAGGAACAAAACTTGGACGATGGTTAATCTCCCTGCCGGCAAGAAGACCATTAGTTGTCGTTGGGTTTACAGGATTAAGCACAAAGCAGATGGTTCTATTGACAGATATAAAGCCCGTTTGGTGGCAAGAGGTTTTACTCAAACTGAAGGTCTTGATTACTATGAAACTTTTTCTCCAGTTGTTAAAATCACCATTGTGCGTCTCGTTCTTGCCATTGCTGCTACCAATCAATGGTTTCTTCATCAGCTAGACGTCGATAATGTTTTCCTTCACGGTGATTTAACTGAAGAAATCTACATGAAGCTTCCTCCTGGTCTGAGTCCGTCTAATCCCAATCTTGTTTGCAAGCTTCAGAAATCTCTTTACGGATTAAAACAGGCCAGCAGGAATTGGAATCATAAGCTAACATCTGAGTTACTGTCTCTCGGGTATATACAAAGTTCAGCAGATCATTCGTTGTTTATCAAGCATTCTCATTCTTCTATCACCATTATTTTGGTTTATGTTGATGATATCTTGTTATCTGGAAATAATTTCTCTGAAATCACCACTGTTAAGAACCATCTTCACAGTAAATTTCGCATTAAAAACCTTGGAGATCTCAAATATTTTCTGGGTTTTGAAATTGCTAGATCTAAAGTTGGGATCTGTATAAATCAGAGAAAATATTGTCTTGACTTAATTTCTGAAGCTGGTATGCTAGGGTGTAAACCAGCCACAACACCCTCTGACCCATATGTAAAATTGCATGCTGATGAAGGAACTCTCCTCATAGATCCTTCTTCTTATCGTCGTTTGATTGGGAGGTTAATATACCTTACTAATACAAGGCCTGACATTGCTTTTTCCGTCCAGCAACTTAGCCAATTTGTGTCTACTCCACGTCAACCCCATATGCAACAAGCCATGAGAATTGTTAGATACTTGAAGAATGCTCCTGGTTCTGGTCTGTTATATGCTGCTGATAATTCTTTTAGAGTTCATGCTTACTCAGACTCTGACTGGGCTACTTGTGCTACCACTAGAAGATCTGTATCTGGTTTCTGTATTTTCCTTGGATCTGCCCTCATATCTTGGAAATCAAAGAAACAAACTATTGTTTCTAAGTCTTCATCTGAAGCTGAATAGAGGTCTTTAGCCTCTCTGACCTGTGAACTCCAGTGGCTGCACTACCTTTTCAAGGATTTACATATTCCTTGTTCTACTCCATACTCAGTCTACTATGACAATAATTCTGCCATCCATATTGCCAAGAATCCAACCTTTCACGAAAGAACCAAACAAGTAGACATAGATTGCCATGTTACCAGACAAAAGATTCAAGATGGTCTCATTAAACTCCTTCATGTGTTGTCTGTCAATCAAGTTGCTGATGTTTTTACAAAGTCCCTCTATCTTTCTTCTTTTAATTCTGGTGTATCCAAGCTCAACATGCATAATATTCATGTTCACCTTGAGGGAGGATGATAGAGAGATAACATATCTCTTCTTCTGTTACTGTTCAGTTAGGTCTGTTACCTTTTTCTATTTTTCCATTCTCCTTGTATATATACATTGTACCTTCCGCTGCTGCAATACACTCTGTATTCTTCTCTATTCAATAATAATGAGAAGCTTTCTCTTGAGCATTATTACAAACACTGTCAACCTCTGATACAAGTTTATATATAAGCGTATCTTCCACACTATGTAATGCACTCACAATGGTTAAATTTGGTATCATTTTTTTCTATATCCATATGGGTGCAACCACACTCAAGTGATTTTATAAGAAAAAGTTTTGGTAAAAAATTGAGTACATGATTTTCCTCCATATTAAACTTTACGTATGCAATATGTTTAAATTGTTTCACATGTTATTATGTCACATAAAATATCTACAAATAGTTAAATTTTCCAGCATCACACCTAACATTCATCTCTTCCCCTTAAATTTCCAACATATCAGTTACACTCAACACACCTCATCCTCCAATCACCCAACATTCATCTCAAATATATACAATAATTAATACAAATAATATATAATACATAAAACAAGTTGGTTTTTTATAGGGACTCACGATTTATTTGTAAATATATTTTTCATTTTAGATTTTATGGTTAATAATAAAATATTGGTTTATATATATATATATATATATATATATATAGCATCTACAAATAGTATTGTCAAAAATTCGTTGGCAACTGAATATGCTTAACTTGAAAATCCCTTAAACCCTAGCTGCTGCTAATTCTTCTTCTTCCTCTTTGTTTGCCGCTTTTCTTTTTTGGGCTTCATTTTTTCCTTAACCACTACAAGAAATCGTAAAGTTAGCAACAAAAATTTACTGATGAATTTTGGACGCTTCCGACGAATGGTTATCGGTAATACATATTTTTAATGAACCTTGCACAAGATATATATCGTATTAGCGGAACGAAGAAAGTATTGAAGGGAGCGCAAGGAGAGTCTAGGTGAGGTTCATGAAAGTGAAATGGAGATGGATGAATAAGGGATAACATTGGCGGCTCCAAGCGACGCCAACAAGAGCTTTGACCGATCGGAGGCACCCAACGATGAGACCTGGGTGATTCGCATGTGTGATGAAGAGAATGGAGAAACTATAGAAGTTTTTTTTATGACTTAAATACCTTATTGATTCCAATTTTCGTGACTTTTGTTTCATTTGGTTCACATTTTTTTTAAATGTTCAAAATGATCCTAATTTTTGTAAATTGTGGTCAATTTGATCTTTTTTACATACGTCGTTTAAATGTTTAAATAGTTAGCGGAATGTGAACAGTAACTGGCACATGTCACTTTGTAGTCAGCATTGTGACATGTGACAGTGCCACGTGTCAAACCAATGTCAATGTCACATGTCAAATTAGTGTCATTACCACATGTCAAGTTAGTGTCATTACCACGTGTCAAGTTAGTGTCATTGTCACATGTTAGTGTCTCGTAATTTATATTCAATCTGGTCATAATTTTTGTTAATTTTGTTTAATTTAGTCCCAATTTTCGTTATTTTTGTTCAAATAAGTCTCAATTTTACCCCTTTCCAAATTGATCAAATTTAATCTCTATATAAATGTTATTTTGAAATTTTTATTTTTATTAAAATTTAAATTTAAACTAAGAATTTTCCTTCTAACTTTAAAAGTAATGAAAAATTTTCCTTCAAATTTTAAAAATAATTAAGCCTTTTCCTTATCATTTAAAAAATAATGAAGAATTCTAATTTTAAAAACAATGAAGAATTTATCCTCTAATTTTAAACTAACTTTAACCATATTTATTACGTGTAGTAAAAATCAAACATATATATACTAATTTCCTTCCAAAAGTATAGTTAGGTTTGGTATAAAAATAATGAAATAAATACTTAAAATAAATGTGAAGTTTAATAAAAATAAAAATTTTAGTATAACATTTATATAAAAATTAAATTTAGTCAATTTTGAGAGAGACAGAATTGGGACTGAATCGAACAAAAATAACAAAAATTGAGACTATATTGAACAAAATTAACGAAAATTGGGAACGAATTTAATATAAGTCACGAGACAAGACAGTGACACATGATGATAATGACACTAACTTAACACATGATAATGACACCGGCTTGACACATGGCAGTGACACGTCACGTGTTGGACTAAATTGAACAAAATTAACGAAAATTGGAACCGAATTTAATATAACTCACGAGATACTGACACATGATAATGACATTAACTTAACACGTGATGATGACACTGGCTTGACAAGAGGAAGTGACACACCACGTGTTGAACTAAATTGAACAAAATTAACGAAAATTGAGACCAAATTTAATATAACTGACGAGACACTAACACATGGCAATGACACTAACTTGACATGTGTCAATAACACTGGCTTGACACATGGACAACATTTTTAAAATTAATTTAAAAAAATTAAAAAAACCACAAAGTGACACCTGGTAAATATTAATTTATTTTAAATAAAAAAAATGTTTAAGAAATATTAAACAACTCTTAACTTTCCATAAGATTAAGATGATCGGTTCTTTTAAGAGAAAAAATAATATACCAATAAATAAAAAACTGATAAATAATAATAAAATTAAATGATCGATGAGAGAACTCATTTTATTATTTATAATTTATTTAAATTATTATTTTTTAACTTTTTAATAATTTAATTTTAACTTAATTATACATTTTTTGTGTTTCATATTTTTTTGTGAAAAACATTATTTTCATTAATGTAAACCTCTTGTACCGAACAAATTACTTCTCTGATTCTGAATTAAAAACACTTGTTC
>Ga0214542_1005723_pt1 | contig 23367 bp, 13 predicted proteins | sample CNSS1metaG_FD_160096 | JGI IMG/M metagenome (GOLD analysis project Ga0214542, IMG submission 160096) | Root nodule microbial communities from cowpea collected in UCLA plant growth center, Los Angeles, California, USA - CNSS1 | ecosystem: Host-associated > Plants > Roots > Nodule | place: USA...
GTCCATGTTTTGGTCATCATCAAAAAGGGGGAGATTGTTGGTAGGGGGAGCTACTTCACCTATGAATGAAGAATGATTTTGATGATGTCTACTGGTTTAGAATAAAACATAGCTTGGTCCAGTTAGGATATGCATTAGGCAAATAGCTTCTCTTTATCAAATGTATTTCAGGCCTGCTATGTAATCCTGCATATGATTAGTTTTTTAACTAATGGATTAACTGTGAGTGTGGCACAAAGTAAGTGAAAATATGCTCACGATAATCAATTAGGTAAATTGCTAATCGAATTAGTGACAGCAAAAACCTTTGTATAAAAGCTGTTTTTGGAATCTGTTTTGGCTGGGGAGAAATTAGAAAGATCACGCAGTTTTCATCTGAGACAGAGCCATCTGAGAGTCACAAAGTTTCAGAAGATTCTGGAAGATAACTCAAGTGCAGATCCAAGAAGAATTGATGGTTGATACTACTATGAAGGGTCTTGCTTGAATCAAGGAGCATCTAGTCAAATCTGCACAGTATAGGTGTATTCGTTTCTTGTTTTGTTTTCTGTATTTCTGATTACAGTTGCTTCAGTGTTTGAAGTGTAGGCCTAGGGGCAATTGTGTAGATGCATTGCTCCTAGGGGAAGTTCTTGATTGGTGAATCAAGTTCTTGGGTTTTGGGGGTTAGAATTACATAGGTGTGCTTGTAATTCTTGGATCATTTCTGTTTAGTGAAATCCTCCTAAGTGTGTCACTTAGGAGAAGACTGGATGTAGATTCGCATTGAATCGAACCAGTATAAATTGTGTGTCTTGATTCCTTCTTCTCTCCCTTAATCTTTCTTGATTGATTTAAACAGTCCATTAAACCCAGAACTGTGAATTTGATTAATTGAGCTTTAAAACCTAAAGATCTTTTCAAGATTCGTCTTAAACCAGATAAAAGCCTATTAATCAACTCAGATCCCTTTGTGGTTAAGGTGATTAGACATATCTGAGACAGATCTGAAATCTAACACTTTTCAAACATGTGGAGCATGAAATATTCTAGGTCATTTTCAGAGACACTTAATACTAAAGTACAAATTTCAAAAATTATGAAAAGAAAAAAAATGAAATAAATATTGGGAATTTAAATTTTATTAGGGTTCTTAAGAAAACCCCTGGTATTTAACAAAGGTTTTCAAAACCTCTCCTATGTCCATTTCTTTCTTAAAGTTATTATAACCCTTGTTAATAAATCCCTATTAAGATTTTATATTTTTTTAGTGTGGTAGAAAAAGATGAATGTGAAGAGATTTATAAATAGGAACCAAGATGAATACGAAAAGATTTATATATAAAGTAAGAAAGAAAAATTATGTCATCATTTTGAAATTTATACTTTTAGATTAAAAATAATTTATGATTTATATTTATTATCAAAATATACATGGATTCATGATGTATATAACTTAGGTCGACTAACTTAAATAAATATAAATATCAATTTAAAAAAGATTTGTGTCAACTTGACCATATTATTTATTTTTATTATTTATTATAGTTAATGTATTTAATTATAAATTTTTTTAATATTTATTTGAGCTAAAAGTGATCTTATTTATTTGAGCTAATGGGTAAGTCTAATTCTATTATTTGAGCAAACATTAATTTGTTTATTTTTAATATTTTATTTTAGTTAATCAATTACATAATATTTTACCCAGACTTATAAATATTTTAATTATTATGAAATTTTATTTATGTGTAATTATATAATATTTTATATAATTATTTAACTTTGATTTCATTATTTTTTGGTACTCTAATTTAAAACATGTAAGTATCATTTTTTTATAAATATTTAACATTAAATGTATTTTTCTTTTGTCTATTTGGTAATATCATAATTATTTTTGTAATTTTTTTATAAAAATTAATTAATTAATATTAAATTTATATACTGGGATGAGATAAAGAATTTATAGCCATTGAATATAAAAATAAATACAGGTATGAACTTAATTCAGAGATGAAAATAAAATAATTTCAAGGTCGTCTCTGCGCCTTCCTATCCCCTTCCAAAAGTATGAGTTGTAAGTTATAAGTACTAATCAATAATTATTAAGTAGATATATGTACATTGGTATTTGACTGCGTCAATGATGTATTTGCATATCAAGTGTTTATGTAAGATATACAAACCTGTTACAATTTGTGGCTCTTTAAAGCTCATCAACACGTATAATATCCTTTTCACCACAAGTCTACACATGTGGTGAAAATTTTAGCCCTGGAATAATTTGCAGATAGTGGTTAAATTATTTTAGAGGTTTCTATTTTTTAACGAAATTTTAAGTAGGTTCATTCTTTTTATTTGACTCAATTGGATTTATATTTTAGAAAATTTGTTGTAATTATGTCATTTTCATTAGTAGTACATTAATGATATTAACTATGTGTCACGTGTTAGCACGTGTTTTTTTTTATAATTTAAAAAAAAAATGTCACGTGTTAATCTGACATTGTACCACGTGGTAGAGATAATGTGATTTGACAGTGGTAGTGCCACGTGTCATTACTGGATTTGAAAAAGTCTCAATATAGTCCTTGTATTTGTTATTTTGTCTCAATTTGGTCCCAAGTTTTTGAAAACCGAATCAATTTCATTCCCATGTCACGTGTCAATCTGACATTGTGCCACAGTGGCAGAGACAATGTGATTTGATAGTGACAGTGTCACGTGCCATTACTGAATTTGAAAAGTCTCAATGTAGTCCTTTTATTTGTTATTTTGTCTCAATTTGGTCTCAAGTTTTTTAAAACTGAATCAATTTCATTCCTTTGTCAAATTTAATTTTTATATAAATTTTACAATGGTATTTTATTATAATTAATATTTTTTTTTAAAATTAAGTTTATTTAAATGTATATTTTTCATTGAATTTTATTTAAATTTTGTTTTAAATATTTAAATATCTATAATTTATAGATAAATGTTAGAGCTTCTTTAAAAATAAAAGTTTTATAAATTCAAATATAAAAATTTAAAACAATTTTGTAACAATTTAAAATAAATATGTTTATTTTAAATTTTATAATTCAATTTATAAAGTTGTTATTTTTAAACCAACTCTAACATTTGTCTATAAATTATTATTGATATATAAATATTTGAAACAATATTCAAATAAAGTTTAATGTACAATAAAAAACTTAATCTTGTTAGAAATATCATTGTGACATTTATGTAAAGATAAAATTTTGTCTCAATTTGAATAGAAACTGAAATTGATTCAGTTTTAAAAAGATTGAGACCAAATTGAGACAAAATAACAAATACATAGACTATTGAAACTTTTCACATCGAATAGTGACACGTGGCACTGTCACGACCAAATCACACTATCTCTCTGTCATGTAGCACAATATCAGATTGACATGTAATAATTTTTATTATTTTTTAAAAATTAAAAAAAAATGTGCTAGCACGTAATACATAATTAACACTGTTAATGTACTATTAATAAAAAAAAAAGACATAATTTCAATGAATCTTTTAAAACAAAGACCTAATTGAGTGAAACAAAAAGAGGAACTTAAAATTTCATTACAAACTATCAATAAAACTAACTTTTTTTGTGCATCAGATGTCGGTGACCACTTCTCTTTGGTGGTTCTTCATGCATCCTTCTTTCCATCTTTCTGCAATATATATTGCGGTAAAGGTTTCTCTTCGTTCACACTGAAACATCCTTTTACTATTGGTGAATGTTGATTCACTGTATCTTTATTTTATTATTCAAAGTGAAATCAAGCTTAATATATATATGTTATTTGGCTTTTTAAATTCAGTTATTATACAATTAAAAATAATTTATTATGAATGAGTCAATTTTATATGGTTAGGTTTGACAAGTGTACCAATTATTACTTGTGGTAATAAAATTATTGTTTATAAATATTGGAATTTTGTTAAATGATAATCAAGTTTGAAACATCTAAAAATTATGATAATAATGATTATTATAAAATTAACAAAACTCAAAATATTTATTCTTTTTATATCAATTTTTTCTTCTAACATAAACAAACTAACCCATTAGATTTTGGCTTGGAGTGTATAGATGTTACGTATTCTAGAACACCGTTTGTTGATCCGCACACTAATTTGATAACAATTACCAACAGTTCATTTAGTATTATTCAAAAAGTATCATACCAAGGTCACTCCACGTAATAGCAATTGGTTCCGTAAGTTTTTCTATCTTTAATACTACGGAAAAAAGTTCATTCAACGACTAATATATATCAGTGAGACAATAAATAAAATTCATTTAACGTAACCACCTTTGTCTATTCCATGTTGATGTAGCATGAAAAAATCAAAATATCTTTTAAAATGTAAATAAATTTTCAGCTTGATATGCATTATATGTCTAACCGAAAAGATGCTATGCTTTTATTTATTTAACTATATTATTTATAATACATATTTTAATATGTCAGAATTATACTTCAATTCAATATCATTGATACTTTACATCGTTTTATCGTATGTTTTTTATTCTTTTAGTATGTTTTGCCAATTTTTGTTTTTATGTTTTACAGCTTTATAAAGTTAATAAACATAAATTTACATCTCATACTATTACGTTTAATCTTCAACCGACGTATAAGTGTAAAATAACATAGGCAAAAAAGTTTCTTGTATCAGCGTCACCATGCTATTACTAATTTTTAAATTTATTTAAGGTGTAGGTCAGTCAAATCGATGTTGATGTATTTCTTTTTAAATTTGTCTAATTTAATGTTGGCTAAGTCAATATTAAACAAATATTTTTAATATAATTTAATTTGTGTCGGTATGACAAATGATAATGATAATAATTTCAAATGAAAACAATTTTGGTATGATAACTCCTTGTTCAACAAATATAAAAAAATTGTAAGGATGAATATGGTTAATTGAGATCGGGAAAAACAATTTGATGAATGAGATGTGTACAGATGAAAAATATTAGTATGATTGAAAAAAATTAATATGGCCAAAGTGTGGTAGGAAGAGATGAGTGTGAAGATATTTATGAAGTGGTGAAGAGATTTATATAAAAAATAAGAGAAAAAAATTATAAATGAGAAAATTTATCATCTTGAAATGTGTACTTTTAAATTAAAAATAATTTATATTTATTATCACAAATACATGGATTCATTGTAAGGCCCATCCAAATTAATTCCTTTCTGCCTGCCCTAAACTAAAAGGGTTGTCCTTGTAAGTGGGCCTAAGGGTTGGCCCAGTATATAAAATCTTGCTACGTTGCCCTAAGTCCCACTTTCCACTCTTTTCACAGAACCTTGAGTTGCAGCCGTCAACCCCTCTGCTAGGGTTCTGCCTCCGCTGTTACGTTGAGCCAGGAAGTTCCGTTACTCCATATAAGTGACCTTCGAGTTCATGTTAGTTCCCTTTTATAACCTTTTCGTAATCTGTTGTAAGAGCCTTGGTTAACCCCATTTGTCTGGTTCTGTTCCACTCTCACCTCAGCCTTGTAGTTCATCCTTGGAGCTGCCGTACTCGTGGTCGTAAAGTCGGGGTCTTCGCTAGACTTTTTCCAGGTACGAGGAAGTTAGAGTCTGAGTCCTGATTGCTTTATGGGTGGGTTGGAGTTTATTAGATATTGTATGCACTATATGACTGTACTGAATGTGTGAACTGCCATGTACTGTCCTTTTGGGTGAGAACAGGCGACTGTTACAGGAGAACAGTGGCGAGACCTGTTAATCTCGCCCAAGCGAGCCAGTCTCGCCTAGGCGAGATGGGCAGGGAGCTCGCCCAAGACTTTTGCGCGAAAGGTCGCCCAGGCGACCAACTCGGCTTTTTGAGCGAGCGAGCATCTTGCCCAGGCAAGAGGGGTCTCGCCTAAGCGAGATCCCGCGAGTGCTCCTACTATCTTTTTCGAGCCCTCGCCTAGGCGGAGGGGGCTCGCCTGGGCGAGAACGTCTCGTCTGAGCGAAACCCTCCAGCCTGAGCGAGGTGCTGGGTGAGACAGTGCAATGTGAGATTGTTTTCTTGGCTTTGTATGGATAATGCTTGTTTGGTTTTGAGTATTGTGCTAAAGGTGTGATATAAATGAGTATGATTGAGTGATGCAAGTCATGAGTTATGAATAATGGGTTGACATGAGTTTCGCATGAGATGGTAATGGAATGGTTGGTATGAAAGAGGCATGATAACGATGTGATTTGGAAATCCTTGGTACATGGATGGTTTATGATGAGATGAAATGAGTTGGGCCTGAAACATGAAGGGCGTTGGCTTTAAAGGTTGGTGCGAATAACGTATACATGCATGGGGAATATTATTTGACTGCGTGATTATGTTTGTATGTGTAGGTGCATAATTCCTTGGGGTCTCTAAGTGAGACTTTCGGGGTCGCGCTTCAGTGATCGGGACGTAATTCCATGGCCCTTGTTAGTGGGTGTCCATGGTGGTGCCCCATCTGTATAACTAGGTAAGGATTCAAGGTAAGGTTGCATCCTGACGCTCTAAGGAGTTAGTTAGTCTCACCTAGAGCGGACTGACTCCTGTGGTGAGAGTAGCAGGAGGCCTGAAATTCATTAAGGGCTAACCTTGTGGTGAGGGAAAATTGATTCATCGTAACACTTGTAACACATAGCTCGGGGGTGAGCAGCTCGGGGGTGAGCAGAGGTATCCACCACAAGTGCGGGCATCCGCTGAATTCGACCAAGTTATACGTATCTGGATGAGTCGAGTCGAGTCGTAGTGTATTGATTGAAGAGTCTTAACATGCTTGGATGTTGTATGGACATTGAATGATGGAAATATATTTGACTGCTTGATGAGAATATTGTTGGCTTTAGCTTACCCTGTTTGTTGTATGGTTATATTGTATGTGGCTGTTCTTTCTTGCGATGATCATCAATTTGATTGATGGGAGCAGATGGGCGGGGTTCTCGTGGTCAGCAAGGAAATGGTGATTCCGCTGCTTAGCCTTTTGGGCTGGACGTATCTTCTTCATGATTTTCGTTAGGGCTATGGCCCATGTATCGCTTTATGTATTACTACTCTACTCTCTTTGTTAGACTTGTAGCTGGTTTCCCGTTGGCATCGTAGTGTGCCCAGGTTATAAGGGTTGTGTTAAGGACCCCCGGACTACTCCATATTACTATTTTGTGTGACATGTCTTTTAATTTCGCTTAATAATTAAATGGAACGTTACATTCATAATGTATATAACTTAGTGTTGACTATCTTAAATAGATATAAATATCTATTTAAATAAGATTAGTTCAACTTGAACACATTATTTATTTTTAATATTTATTATAGTTAATGTATTTAATTATAAATTTTTTTAATATTTATTATATAAGTATAATTCTATTTATTTGAGCTAATGGGTAAGTCTAATTATTTATTTGAGCTAACATTAATTTGTTTACTTTTAATATTTTATTTTTGTTAATAAAATACATAATATTTTACATAGACTTATAAATATTATTATTATTATGAAATTTTATTTATGTGTAATTATGTAATATTTTATATAATTATTTAACTTTGATTTCATTACTTTTTGGTACTCTAATTTAAAACATGTGAGTATCTTTTTTTTATAAATATTTAACATTAAATGTTTTTTTTTGTCTATTCGGTAATATCATAATTTGTTTCGTGATTTTTTTTATAAAAATTAATGAATTAATATTAAATTTATTTATTGGGATGAGATAAAGAATTTATAGCCATTGAATATAAAAATAAATATAGGTATGAACTTAATTCAGAGATGAAAATAGAATAATATTCAAGCTCTTCTCTGCGCCTTCCTATATCCTTCCAAAAGTATGAGTTGTAAGTTATATGTACTAATGAATAATTATTAAGTAGTTATAAGTACATTGTCATTTTGACTGCGTCAATGATGTATTTGCATATCAAGTGTTTATGTAAGACAAACCCGTTGGAATTTGTGGCTCTATAAACCTTACAACACGTATAGTATTCTTTTCTCCAAAGTCTTCACATGTGGTGGAAATTTTAGCCCTTGAATAATTTGCAGTATTTTAAAGTAGAAAAAAATGAAATTCAAATGCATTATATAAACATTATATTTAGGTTTTTGTCGTTATTTAAATAAGTCCTGAACTATTTATTCAATTTGGCTCCCAAACTAATTCCCTAAAAATTATTTTAGACAGCATGTAAATAAAAGCTTCCAGTTAGAAGAATTTAGGATGATTTTAGAAACTCGAAGAAGTCCATTAAAAAAAATTAAAAAAGTTACATGATTAAATAAGAATTGACGACGAGTATTTAAAAGTTTGTATTCATTAAGATGAGACGTGAAACAAGATAGACACAGCGTTTCTGAGTCAAAGTCTACGTTTTAAGTATCATTTATGTCTTCCAACAATTTTCTAAAAGGGAGAGTGTAGTTGTTTGTTGTTATCTAACTTGGATTTGTTTGCATTTCAATTGAATGAGAAACAGTTTGGTGACGATGCGGAGAGAGAGAGCATTGTTCCTGCTACTGCTACTTCTACTTCTACATCTCCACCACCATATCTGTGCTTCCAAGGAAGAGCAAGAACACGTTTGTCCCCCTTCTTCCTGTGGCAAAATCACCAACATAAGTTATCCATTTCGATTAAAAGGCGACCCAGAAAAGTGTGGTGAGGAAAGGTATGAGCTTGGTTGTGAGAATAATGTTACGGTGTTGTATCTGCACTCTGCAAAATACCATGTTCAGGCAATCAACTACAACAACTACACAGTCAGAGTGGTTGACCCTGCAATTCAACACCACAATTGCTCCTCCCTTCCTCTGCGTTCTCTCTCTCGCTCCAATTTCTCTGATACTTACACTTACTCTTTGGATCCATACCAAGCCGGTCTAGAAGAATATGAAAATTGGGAATCTCTGATTTTCGAGCATATAGTGTTTCTGAGTTGTAACCATTCGGTGAGAGAGAATGGGAAGTATGTGAAAACAGAAGAATGCGTGAAGTGGGACTCAAAGGGCTATGCATATGCTGTTGTTGGTGACCTGAAAGCAGAGGACATTGAAGTTGGGTGTGACATAAAGCTTGTTGCTCCAACATCTTTCACCACTTTCAATAATCATTCCTACACTTCCATTCACTCGGGCTTGGCCAATGGATTTGAGATTTCTTGGATAAAACTCGCCTGTCAGAATCGTCCTTGTCCAAACGGATTCTGCTATTTCGACTCGGCCAGCCAGAATCTTGATTGCCAACTACTGAGTGAGTTGGATCTCAATTAAATTTCATGAAATTATTACATATCTTATTTTAAATGAAAAACTTATATAATTGACTAGTTTTATCACCTACCATTTTTAATTTATGCAAACTTAATTATATATAATTTTTTTATTTGCGAGTATAAAATCTTAGCCTTCATAACTTTCTATTTAAATGAATTCGTTCATCCAGAGTGACATAAGCCCGTTATTATACTCCTTACTCATGTAGCTTTAATCTTCTAAAAAAAACCAATTGAATTAAGTGAATATATAGGAGGTACACAATTCGTTACTTCTACCGATGTGAATTTCTCGTAATCATCCCTTGAAAAATTTGAAGTGTTTGATCCCTTTAACATGCCACATCACTTCACTTTCTACTAACAGTCTTTGTACGATTTTTCTAATTTTGTCTAGTTTTCTTGTTAAGCTAATTTTTTTATTCTGCTGTAGCATAATTTTATTTATATTTTTAATTTCTTTAATTGATAATCGATTGTCTTCGATTAACATTTTACATAATTATACATATTCAAATGATTAGGAAAATCATATTCCACCTATTAACCACTTTTTGAGAATTTTTCAAAACAAAGTTTGAATCATTTATATTAATAATTCAACCAACTTTTTGAAAGGAATATAATATCTTTTTATCTTTTATATTTTACATGCGTTTATAAGAACAATCACTGCATTAAATTAACATTTATTATCTTTAAATAAATATAAAAAGCTGCTATACTTGTTTACCTCTATAATTAACCTTCTCTTACGAAAACGGTATTTTTTTTTTAATAACTGAGAAAATCAGAATTCTAAAGTTGATATTTTCTTTCATTTCAGGGTTTACGGCAATAGGAGTTCTACTCAATTTGTTACCTGGTAAGATCTTATCATCTTAATCTCTCAACGCTTTAATTACAAGTAGGGCTGGGCAAAATAAACCAAACTGCACTGTACTACCAAAAACTGCACTGAACTAAAAAGTAATTCGCACGAACTGCACTGAACTAAAAAACAGTTTATACGAACTGAACTGAACTGTTTTTCTTAAAAATAAACTGGACTGAACTGCACTGCACTGAACTACATTTTACTATAATATGAACTAAACTGAACTGTTATAAACTGAACTGTTTTATGAACTGCACTACGTCAAAACTAAACTGCACTATTTTTTAACTGAACTGCACTATTTTTTAACTCAACTGCACTATTTTTTAACTAAGCTGCACTATTCTTGAACTGAACTGCACTAATTTTTAACTTAACTCACTATTTTTGAACCGTTTTTGAATTGAATTGCACTGATTTTGAATAAACTTCACTATTTTTGAACCGAATTGTACTATTTTTGAACCGAATTCATGCATACATATGAGTGAGTCTACTAGTAATACTTCAAAGTGTTTAGAAAACTCCAAGATCCTACAAAACATGATAAATTTAGTATTTCATAATTCCTATTGAAAATAAGCATAATATTTTAATATATCAAAATCAAAATATTAATATATCTTAATACACAGGTTTATGTAATTAAAAATTAATTATCGAACTAAAAATTAATAAAATATATTAACTTTTATAATTTTATATATTTTTATTTTATGTAACTAAAACTAAATCGGAAACTAAATATAAAAATATAACTTAAATTTATATTTTTACATTTTTCTTAAAAACATAATATATTTACAATTTTGTTTCTAAATATAACATATGTATATATTTATAAGTGTATTATTAATTTTATACAAATAAAAATTAATTTTATTACATTTACTTTGTAAATAAATTTGAATTCTTGCTAATAGTGGTAATTCTTTTATAAACAACCTTTTAAAAATATATTATTATTACTTGTTTATTATTATTGTCGCTGAATTCATTTATTTATAGCTAGAGTATGCTTATATTTATATTCTTCTATAATAATTCTATATGTCATTTCTTGATAACTTAATTAATTGTTCACAACATCAACATAGTAAATTAAATATAAGTTAAACAATGTATTAACAAAATCAATTTGTGAAAGAATATTACTATTTGCAAATATCAATTTCTTTAAAAACAAAAATATTATTCATACAAAATATGAAAATTAAAATTTAATAATATTAAATTAGAAAAAAGAAAAATCCATTTAAAATTCACGTATATTAAACCAAAATCTAAATTGATGGAAAAGATATAGCTAAATTCGGGTGGTAGAATTGAGATTGTGGTTTAGTTAGGTATATAAAAAATAAATTTGGATAATATTGAAAAAAGAAAAATATTCAGTTTATGCTATACTTTACAGGGCTGTTGGGCTCATGTGGGTAATTGAGTTTCCATGAGAATCAAGTGACAACAATAAAAATAGGTTCCACTTACAGCACTAGAAAAATAAAGAAAGAGTTCAGTACAGTTATGTGAGTAGTTAACTATTATAAGTTCAATTTTTCAAAACTTAAACTAATAAATAGTATAATTCAGTTTTCCTATTAATAGTTCAGTTAGTTTTAGTTTAATATAGTTCAATTAACTATAGTACAGTATGGTTAAGTTATTTTTGCCCAGTCCTAATTACAAGTGGAGTAAGTGGAGTAGAGCTTTTAACAATGATTAGTATACTTTTTAACAGTAGTTCTAAATTTATCATTAATAGAAATGCTATTAAAATAATAGAACATCTGGCCACGGTTAAAGATACAATTCTCTGTATATTTCTAAAAATTTTCAACCACTTTCGTCTACGTTTATGATTAATTAAACCGGTGAATTTTTTAATTTTCTTTTATTTTTGAAAACTTTCACCTCTTTCGGTAATGATGGTTATGTTATGATCTCTTGTTGAAGTAATATATGATGATAATTATATGATAAATTCTTTTTGTATGTATACTTTTTTTTTCTGATTTTGATTAGGGATAAAAAAATTGTTCTTATTTAAATTTGTTTTAATTATGATAGAAAAATTTTATATTGTATGGGCATGAAATATATGAGTAATATTTAATATTTTTAAATTAGATGGAAACGAGTATCTACATTTCGTAATTGTCTCTTTTTTAAATTAACAAAATAATTTAAATTTATTAGATAAGCTAATTTCTTTTATTATTTTCTTTAATCATTTGTTTCATTTAATTTGAAAAACTCGTAATATATATATATATATATATATATATATATATATATATATATATATATATATATATATATATATATATATATATATCGTTTTCGTAGTTATCTTTGTTTTAAATTAGTAAAATATTTTTAATTTATTAGGTTAGCTAAAAAGCTTATTTCTATTATTTTCTTTAATCAGTTGTTTTATTTAATTTGAAAATATCTTCCTCTATTACAATACAATTTTACATTCTCTTCCAAGACTTAATCGATGCTTTTCAAGTTCATTAAATTTTCTAAGGTACATTTTTTCTGATTGTAACATCAATTGCACATTTTTTTCCTAGTAATTTTTTCGTATGATGAACTACATTTTAAAAACGTAAACCTTCATTTTATTTATTTAAATTGTGTAAATCCTTGGTTTATGAGATAAGCTAAAAAACTTATCTTTTCTTTTATTTTGTTGGTTCTTGATTTTATTTCATTCATAGAACTCTAAATTTAGTACACAAAATTTTCATTCTATCATTCAATGGTTCAACTCGTTTGAAATCTACCAAGTTCACCCAAATCTCTAGATGCTTTCGCTCTCAACACTTGAAAAATAATAGATATTGTAGTTATCATGAAATTTCAAATATGTGTAATTGTTATTGTTTTCTTTACTATGGTTATTATTTTCTTATAAGAAAATATTTAATTAACATTTCAAACAATGCGAGGAGTGGTTACGAATATACTTTTTATCTAATGGGATTGAAGATAAGATACAAATTTTAGACTTAATATGAATGAGATGAGAGTGGGTATACATTTCTTTTTAAAAGATAGAGATAAATATAGTCAAATTGCACTTATGTTATCTTGTTGTCACTAAAGTAGCAAAAGTATTTTACAAATGTTATTTTGGATTTTTTACATCAATTTTAGGTCTGACGACTATGTATGATACATATGTTTACGTTGGATCCTTAACAATTGACGTAAACTTTTGATGTTCTTTTAAAAATAAATTACTGAGCAACCACCACGAAATATTATTATTCATTTAGACAATATAAAAAAAATTATTTTTATTATTGGCTCCATCTTTTTGTCATTTCAACTCCTTTCTTGTTGCAACATTTTTTATTCTCTCCCAATTATTTATATAATTTCATTTGATATGTCAATTCTTCAAGTACTTTTTCTCAAGTCCAACACAATATCTAAGGAATGTTCAAATTGAAAGTCTATTTTGTTTAGTTATTGAGATCAATAGATTCTGAAATTGATATTTCATCATCTTAATTTACCTAAGCTTTAATTATGTACTTAAAAGTTTTTTTTTTAAATAGTTTTAATTTATCTAAAATTTTTATCATATGTTCTTCATCTAATTTAAAAAATAAAAAATTTCAATCCTCGAAGTGATATTTTTTTTCATCAACAAAGAATAAATAAATTATAGAAGATCACTTAAGGGGTGCTCTAACCCTTTTAGAAAAAATACACAACTAGTTGAGAGAGATAGAGAAGCGTGACAACATGATTATACAAAATAGGATAGTCACCGAAACAAACATAAGCTATTGCACCAAAGGACAAACCTCTTCTACTAGCCCACAAAACATTACCAGTTCAGAGGCATAGTTATAACCTTGGCAAATGATAGGTAGTGACTATCCAAGTAAAAATTAACCACCTAACTAGGAAAACCTTTCAAAAAGGTTGGTGTTTGCATCATCGTTGCTTGCAGTTGAGGTGTCTCTTCTGCCTATTAGCACTAAGTACCATAGGTGTGGACCTCCCAAGATGGCAACAGAATCATGAGCAATTGTAGGTAAGATATCAGCACAAAACGATATGGCCTTTGAGAGCTTTGTCAACCATTGCCATCTCGTTGACCACTTTAAACCCTCTTATGGAATTGCAAGTTGTATGTCCAGGCTGTCTTAACCAGATCATTTTAACCCTGCACAAGTAAAAGCAAAGGAAAAAAGGAAGGCTTGCAGCCTTGTTAAGAATATTGGACCTCCTATGTAATTTCCAGCAATCCTGAAACCTATTACTATTCAAACAACTTTGCACCACACCCTTACCTAGCTCGATTTTTTCTCTATCAACTTACCTTCTATGCATTTGATTGTTGGGCTAAGGATTTTATGTATATTGTGGGGTTCATGCACCAATCTGAGTGCATAAAATTTGACTTTGGATATCTATTTGTAATCCAGACCCATTCCTTTAATTGTGCCGTATAGAATCTCTTCTGCATTCACTCACTTATTCTTGAAGATGACACTATTCCTATGACTCCATATAGTCCAAATGATTGATATCCACATACACCTCCATACTCTATTTCCTTTAACATTCATTTCCATTAGGCAAAATTGCTGAAAGTTCATATTTGCTTGAGTATGAAGGACAATACTTACCCCAACCCAATTATTGCACATGTTCCAAATAGTCCCAGTAATCTTACACGTAAAGGAGAGATGATTGGTAGATTCCTCCATTGATCTACACATGCAAGTAGTATTCTTGGTTGGTAAAATAGTAGTTGGAAGCATGTGAGTTTTAGATCTCAATTAAATTCATGAAATGATTACATATCTTATTTTAAAAGAGAAAGTTATATATATATATATATATATTAATTAGTTTTACTATCTACCGTTTTTAATTTATGCAAAGTTAATTATATATAATTTTTTATTTGCTAGTATAAAGTTTTTTAGCCTTAATAACTTCCTATTTAAATTAAATTGATAATTCTAGCTGACATAATGCTACAAGAAAATCTTGAATAATGATTAATTTTAACAATAAAAAATAATTAATCATTATAATAATTATTTTAGATATCAATTTATAAATTAAAAATTATTGATAATTAAAATAGTTTCAAAAATTTAAAATTAATATTTAAATTGATAACTAATAATTTTTATTATAGATTAGTCTTTAAATTCACCATTAATATTAGGTATCAATGTTTTTATTATCAAAGAAATTGATTTTTAATTGTAAAATTTGTCTCTAAATATAGTTTTACGTCAAAATTAGTCATTATTTAAAATTTTTTTTAACTTGTGCTTGATATTATACTTGTTACTCATGTAGTTTTAATCTTCCAAAACAACAATTAAATTAACTGAATAGGAGGTACACAATTAGTAACTTCTATACCAATATTAATTTCTTGTGATCATCCCTAGGAAAAATTTAAAATGTTTGATCCCTTTAACTTGTCACATTTTATTGTATTCCATAGCTTTACCCATTCACTTCACTTTCTAATAACAAACTTTGTACGATTTTTCTAATTTTGTCTATTTTTCATTTTTAAACTAAATTAAATTTTTTATTCCGCTGTAGCATAATTTTATTTTTATTTTTCATTCTTTAATTGATACTGGATTCTCTTCGATTAACATTTTACACAATTATACATATTCAAATGATTAGGAAAATCATATTAATTCATCTATTAACCACTTTTTGAGAATTTTTCGAAATAAAGTTTGAATGATTTATATTAATACTTCAACCAACTTTTAGAAAAAATATCATATATTTTATCTTTTATATTTTACATGCATTTATAAGAACGTATGCATTAAATTAACATTTATTGTCTTTAAATAAATAAAGCAGTTTTCCTTTTTTTTTTATTAACTGTTGAGATAATCGGAATTTTAAAATTGGTATTTTCCTTCATTTGAGTGTCAAGTATGGAAAAGCTAAAAGACTATTTATATGGTAAGATTTTATCATCGCTTTAATTACAAGTGGAGTAGAGCTCTTAAAAATGATTAAAATATACTTTTTAACAGTAGTACTAAAATTATCATTAATAGAAATGCTATTAAAATAATAAAACATCTGGCCACGTTAATGATACAATTCTGTCTGTATTTTTCTAAAAAATTTCAACCACTTTGGACCAGTTAATGATTAAACCGGTGTATTTTTTTTATTTTCTTTTATTTTTCAAACTTTTCACATCTTTCCCTAATGATGGTTATTTTTTATGTTTTGTTGAAAGTAATATATCATTACATGATAACTTCTTGTTGTATGTATACTTTTTTTAATATTTGGTTTGATTTTGATAAGGGATAAATAAATAATTGTTCTTATCTAAATTTGTTTTAATTATGATGGAAAACTTTTATATTGTACGAGTATGAATATAAATACAAGTAATATTTAATATTTTTAAATTAAATGGAAATTGATATCGTAATTATTTTTGTTTTAAATTAGTAAAATATTTTATTTTATTAGATAAGCTTTTTATTATTTTCTTTCATCATAGATCATATATACTCACACTTTTTATATTTTATTTTTTTTAATTTTTTGACTCATCATGAATTTCATTGTCTAAAATATTTTTTCTCTTATCGCAACCTTTGTATAATTATGTTCAAATGATGTATGTCAATTAAATATTTTTTATTTCTTACATTTGAATATTTTTACTCTTTTTTAATATTTTTATTTATTGTATATTTCCTTTCACATGAGAATGTTTAACAATGTCAATTTAAGTGTTCAATAGCGTAAACATTTCATTTACTGGATAATATAAAAAACTTATATTTGTATTCTATTATTATTAATTTTTGTTACTCTTTTGTTTCGCTAATTTTTTTTTATTATCTATTAACTGTTTGACTATGTTGATATTTAAAAACTTTTCTTAGATCTTTACGATTTTTTTCATCTTATCATACCCTTAACCATATATTTGTTTTCATTTGTGCAATTTCATTCAACAGTCTATCAAATTGTTTCCATTTGATATTTTTTTTAATATTTTTGTTTGTTGTTTATTTTTATCATATAAAATACTGTTTTGATATTTTTTAATTATTTTTATTTTCTAACTCATTATCATACTGTAATTTTATTACTATAATTGTATAAATAAATTTTATTTATTATAATATAAAAATTTAATTGTCATGAATCTTTTTTATCGCATACAGTTAAAATAATTTTTAATTTAAATATCCGTTTTTCTTTTATATTTTCTAAAAATATTTTTAAAATTTATCAACTAGGTAACATTAATGTTTACAAATTTAATAAATATTTTGGCTCTCATAAAATTTTATTTGGTATTTTAATTTGAAATGTTTACGATTATAATTTCTTTCTAAATAGTTGACATTGAAGAAACAAAAATACCCTCCTTTTAATATTTATAATTTGATAATATTATATTTTTTTTATTGTAAATTTTTTTTATTTTGTAAAAATTAATTAATTGATACTAAAACAATAAGAAAGCGGGTATGGGTACAGGTACAAATATATATCTTTTACCTAGTTATGTTTGGATATGGGGATGATTTTTTTTTTCTAGAGATGAGTATGTGATAGCGAAACTTGTCCCCACCCACCTGCTTCATTGTTATCCCTACTTAGGACACATGAATGTTACTCACAAAGTTATTTATAGATAACAATGTCAAAAATGGAATTTATTGATAGTTTTTATGCTATAAATAATTTTATTTTATGAATGCAAATTTTCTTTTAACAAATACTTTATTATATTACATTATCAATGTAATTACTCAGATAAAAATTTCTTGCAGTTATTGGCGTTTATACTTCTCTTGCATGGGCTTACAAAATTTTGTTTGGATTACCATTCTTAATTGTGATTTTTATATGTAAATGGAGGAAAAGACATGCATCAACATATGCAAATATTGAAAACTACCTTGAACAAAATCATTTGGCACCTATTAGATATTCATACAAGGAAATTAAAAAGATGACCGAAGGTTTTAAAGAGAAGTTAGGTGAAGGAGGATTTGGCTTTGTCTTTAAGGCAAAGTTGCGGAGCGGACCTTTTGTGGCAATCAAAATGTTAGGTAAATCTAAAGGAAATGGACAAGATTTTATAAACGAAATTGCAACCATTGGAAGGATACATCATCAAAATGTGGTACAATTAATTGGATTTTGTGTTAGTGGCTCAAAACGCGCTCTTGTTTATGAATTCATGTCCAATGGATCTCTTGATAAACTTATATTTTCTACAGCTGGAAGTATACATTTAAGCTATGAGAAAATATATAATATATCAATTGGAGTGGCTCGTGGGATTGCTTATCTCCATCATGGGTGTGAGATGCAGATTTTGCATTTTGATATCAAACCCCATAACATCTTACTCGATGAAAACTTTATCCCAAAGGTTTCTGACTTTGGATTAGCAAAGCTATATCCAATAGATAATAGCATTGTCACAATGACGACAACAAGAGGAACTATTGGATATATGGCTCCAGAATTGTTCTACAATAATGTTGGAGGAATATCTCATAAAGCTGATGTTTATAGCTTCGGAATGTTGTTGATGGAGATGGCAAGCAAAAGGAAGAATCTAAATCCCCATGTAGAACACTCAAGTCAACTTTACTTTCCCCTTTGGATTTATAATCATATTAGAGAAGAGGAAAATATAGATATAAAAGATTTGACTGAAGAGGAAGAGATAATAGCAAAAAAACTTATCATAGTTGCTCTTTGGTGTATACAATTGAAACCAAACAATCGTCCTTCAATGAAGAGAGTAGTGGAAATGCTTGAGGGAGGCATTGAGGACTTGGAAATTCCTCCAAAACCTACTTTATTTCCTGATGAAATAAGTTTAGAGGATCAAACAACTAGCTCTATCTAAATGATTTTGAATGAATTCATCTAGTAGTGATTGAAATTAAGGTAGTTGGAGGTTGCGGGATTGCAAGGAGAAGGTTGCATGAAGAAATGGAGAGAATTCACATTGCATTAGTGGAAAAGGGAAAAAGAAGAACAAGGTGAATTAAAATTAAAATTTATATTTGTAGTTCATTCCATCAATGAAAAATATGTTTTTATATTTACAATATTTATCGTTGCATTTTTATTGTACCTGTTATTTAAATAATAAATGTTAATGTATTTCAAATAATATGCTTTCTCTAGTGGTTTAAGATATTATAAAATTAAAAAAAAATATAAAATTAACACGTTAAAAAATTTAACATAATTGAGTTAAAAAAACTTTATCTATTTATTTTTAAGATTTTGGGAACCAAAATGTATGAAAGTTTTAGAGAGAAAAAAATTCCAATTTCACGCCAAAGTTCAGGGATTAAAAACATATCTAACCCATCATCCTATCTTATACCTTGAAGATGATTATTGTATCTCTTTAATTTTTCTAAATAGTTGAAATAAAAATTTATTCTCTTACATGTATCCATATTACTCAAAAGGTTAGTTGAAGATACCACCTAGCATAAAGAAGAATGTATGTTAGTTGTTCTTACCACGCTCAATAGTCCCACGTCGCTTAGAAGTCAAGTCAGGGCCTAAGATGATTTAAATACTCATTCCTCTTTCTAGTTGTCGAGGAGCCTTTTAAGCAGTGGCGGAACATCATATTGATAGGGGAGCCACTACTCCCCCAAAATTTTTGGAATTCTTTTTTTATATATATTTATATATTCTTTAAATTATAATTATATATTATTTATATTAAGTTTATATTATGGAAAATAATAATAAAAAATAAAATAAAAAATTTAATGGAAACATTGATTTATAAAAAAGATTAGGATTTTGTTTTTGTTATAAGATCTTTCTACCATGTAAGTTATTATGAAAGTGTGTGAGAAGAAAAAAATACAGAGAGATAGATTGGGAAACAGAAGTTGGAGAACACATAGATTAAGATTGAAATATACATTTTTTGCATGATCTTTCACATATCAAGGTTAATATCTTATAATGATTTATGTATGTTAGATTTATGATTCTTCTTATTAGGATGTTTATCCCAAATTAGTATAAACCTTAATTATGATTTTTGGGATTCTTTTATGAAATTTATATGAACCCTAATTATAATATTTCCCGAATTAGTATAACCCTTAATTATGAAATTTAGGAATTTGTGTTTTACTACCCATGGTAATTTTTTAAAGTTTTGAATTTATACAGGGTTGCTTATTAAATTAAAGTGGTATGAGTTTTGTTATGTTTTGCAATGTGATAATTATGATCTGTGAATATAAATTTTATCTTTTTCTAAATAGGTGAGAGATGATAAATTTATATTAGAAAGATTATGCTAAAGAGTAAAAGAATTAATTCGTTTTTGAAGGAGGAAGGTTTGTGATAAAGATGAAAACAAATGCATCTACGTTAACTAAACTTGAAAATTTTCATGAGAACCAAGAATTCAAGACAATGAAAAACAAATCTCTAAAGTTCTTAGAGTTACATATAATTAATTTAAAAATTTATTAGAACGCGATCCGGGAAAAACATGCTTAAATTTCACAATACCCACCAAATCAAATTGATGTGGTACAAATGACTTATCTAAAATGGTATTCATTGTTTGGTATCATGATATAATAGTTGTCGCATCCGAAATCGCGACGAGACGACGAACAAAAAAAAGACAGGTTTAACAAGAGATTTGGAGTCGCCACAATAGTTATTCTGGAAAACCATGAAAATAAAAGAAGTCTGCGAAAAATCAGATTTTGAATCCGGGAGTCGGTTACGCATAGGGAAGGTGTTAGCACCCTACCGCGCCCACCCGAGGGTGGTACATTTAATTAACAATGCAAAGTTAATGTGGTTTTCAAAATGTTAATTTTTCCCAAAAATAATAAGATAATAATGCTAAAAAGAAACAAAAATATATTTTTTTTAATTTTTTGTGCCCGACAAGGATTGACCTTGGTCCTACGTATTCTCATTCAAAATGAGAAATCAGGGTTACATAGTTCTTTAAAAGATATTTGAAAAAACTATTTGGAAAATGATTTAATTTTTGGAGGTGAACTTGACAAGGACTGACCTTGCTCCTACATATCTCACAAGGAGAATCAAGGATCACATAGTTCTTAATAAAGATTGTTGTTTGAAAATGTTGATATTTTTATATTCTTTTAATTTTATATTTTTTGATATTTTTGAATTACTTGAAAATATATGTCACATGACGCGAGCGGTCGAACATACACTAAAAGAGAACAAAAGTTATTTTTGGTATTTTTGAAAATGAGTGTCACACAGTACGGGCAATCGAACAAACACTAAAGGAGAAAAAAAATTGTTGGTATTTTTGAAAATGAGTGTCACAAGTGCGGATGACCGAACAGACACGATAAAGCAAAAGAGAACATTTTTCATTTTTAGATTTTTTTTCTATTTTTTTAATATTTTTTTATGATTTAAAATATTTTATTTTCTGTTTTTTTTTAGAAAATTATAATGGTCGAGTTTAATAAAAAAATGATAAAAATGAAAAAAAACAGGAGGGTACATGAGTAATGTGTGAGGTGCATGAAGTAAATGTGGTGTGGTTATTAAAGATGGGAGTGCAACGAGTAAAAGCTGAAAGTAGAATGAACCTAGAAGGAGGGGTATGAACTGTGAAAAGTGGGGTGCAGTCAACAAATGAGGACCAATGACATAAGGAGTGCAAAGCATAAATAGCAGGGGTAATGAGTAAACGTAAATAGATACAACATAACACAAGAGGTGCAAGGCTAGTAAATATCCAGGTAGACATAGCATAATAATAAAACAGACCAAACAAACAACACACAGGGGTGCAGAGTTATCAAAATATGGAGGTGCACAAAGTAAATAGGAGGGATGCTTGAAGTGAGACGTAGGTGTGAGAAATAAAATGAAGTGGAATGCGTGCAGTAAACAAAGAGGTGTGCTAAGCAAACACAAACATATCCAAACCACACAAAAGGGAGGGGTGTGAGTAAGGATGGATCACGCTGCCAGCCCAACCTCTTCCTTTCTCAAATAAGAAAACCCTAAAAGTTTATTCCTCTTCCCCTCACACACGGACCTTGTCCTCGTAGAATTTGCAACTGCTGCACCTCACACTTCATCGCGCCACCGCATGGCTGGCTCACCGGCGACATCGACCACCGTCGACGGGGACGCCAACGTTAACGCCTCCTTGACCCAAGACCTTCTTCTTCTGCAAGAAATGATCCCTGCAACTCGCCATCGCCGCACCGGCCACGACCGCACCGACCACCGCGATTGGGTCACATGAGCCCCACAGAAACTGACCCCTGGCCGTCGTGACCCAGTCTGTCTCTGCAGCCTCGTCACCGTTCACCGAGAGGGATGCCAGAGGTGCTTGTCCGTTCGTTCTTCTCTAATGCGCGAGCCACCACTGCAACCTCAAAGTCACGAGGTCGCTTGCTTCCCGGTCTGTCAAAGCCGCCAACGACGACACTAATCGCTACCAGAAGCGTCGCTGGCCTTTGCGGTGCTTCAAGATTCTCGAACCTCTTATCGTGTGAGCCACACCGGTTCAAAAGCTACGCGACTGAGCCTTACAGCCGTGCCCCCAACTGTGATCGGAGCCGCCATCACTCAGCCCTTTCGTTCTCCTCTACTTTACTGTTTTGTGTTGAACGCGTGTGATTGTGGCAACTGTTAGGAGTGAAGGATGATAGTGAAGATGATGTTGAAAGGAATGGAGGGTGAATGACGATAGTATGAATCTGTTATGGTGGTTTTGTGCATGTTCAAGATGAAAGTGATAATGGAGGGACTGGGAGGAGGTGAATCTGTTGAGTGAATCAAGGGGCAACAATGGGTTATGGTGTTTTAGTTGGAATCGTGAGGATGAAAGTGTTGTTTTTTGTTTTGTAGAGAATGAGGGAAAGCAAGCATAAGTCAAGAAGGTCAGAGCTCTTGGATGAAGGGAATGTGATAATATTTGTTGTGCCTGTGCTATGTTCCCTTCCCACCTCGAGACGTGGGATAAGGTTGAAAGCAGATGTTGCTTCCTGCTCCTTCAGCCATCATGATGATGGGGAAAACAACAACAAACAATATACCAGAGAATGCAGCGGATATAATTTCCCCTAACTTGCAAGAATCTATGAGGAGCAATAATCAAAGAGCAGCAATAATAAATCACCAAAAGCACAAAT
>Ga0214542_1005728_pt1 | contig 23339 bp, 10 predicted proteins | sample CNSS1metaG_FD_160096 | JGI IMG/M metagenome (GOLD analysis project Ga0214542, IMG submission 160096) | Root nodule microbial communities from cowpea collected in UCLA plant growth center, Los Angeles, California, USA - CNSS1 | ecosystem: Host-associated > Plants > Roots > Nodule | place: USA...
TGTGATAATTTATATATTTTATATATATATATATATATATATATATATATATATATATATATATATATATATATATATATATATATATATATATATATAAAAGTCAAGGTCAAAAGATCTGAGGAAGTCTTCTTGGAGCATAGAGTTGTTGATAAGATAAAGAGCAGGTCATTAAAGTCGAGGTATCACATTAACATAGAGTTGTTGAAATGGTAGATCTACCTTAGGACGAGGTATCACGTCATTAGAATGTCGAAAAGATGAAATTTCCTAAAAAAACAAGATATTCAAAATATCTTGGAAATATTTTAAGATTCTGGTAATAAGATATTTGGTCTTTGTGACTCATATTCCACTACAAAAGATCATGTATGAGACATTATTATTGATCATTATCTATTATCTTTTAGGTAGTTATGTAGAAAAGATAGGTTGAAGTATATCTACAAATTTGTAACTGATTTACTTATAAATAAAGCATTAACTCATACGGTCAAGGGACATAACTATTATGGCCTAAGTGTTACCTGCTAAGGTTAAGATACTTCTTTACTTTGTTTTTGGTTTAAGGTTCATTCGCACCTCTTTATCGGAACAATGTTAAAATAAGGGTGAAATATGATTTTTGTCTCTTAACTTTCAGTGAAAATTGAAATTAGTCCCTCTTCGAAACTTTGTCGCAATTTAGTCATTTTAACAAAATTTTTATTAAGTCTATTTGACATTTCAAATGCATTTCATGATAGTTTCTTAGCTAACATTTTTTAATAAATTAATTATTAAATATTAAAATGATTTATTTTATAAATGCATTTTTAAATTTGCATTTAATTATATAATAAATAAATATTTATATATAAATTTTCTTATTCATGAATACAATATTTTGTTCATATATAATTTATATTAAAATAAAAATATTCGGTAATTGTAACCGTCCAAGAAAATAGAATATTTCAACTCTCTTGGATCATTAAAAGTTAAGTATTAAGCAACCTAGCCATATAGGTAAAAAATGTACACAAGCATGCAAACTTAGAATATTTATATGCCTGTCACAAAATTTCAAGTCTTTCAAAATACACGAGTTAATAACTTCCTTCAAAATATAAGACAAGATTATTAAACTACACCATATCATATAACTATTTATATTCAAAAGAAACTCTAAACTTCATACCACAACCTACTAGATAGCATCATCACCACCTGGAACCTCATTAGCTCACGCCATAGAAGTGATCATTGAAAAAGAGACAAAACAACCAACAAACAAAGGAGGGTAAGCTAATGATAACTTAAACATACATATGCAATTCTCATATAACATTTTTTTTTCAATAGTGATAAACCAACTTTATCCAAGACAACAACTCTCATATCACAAGGCAATTTCCAACTGTTGACATACATATAAACTAGACTCCATTATCCATATTTATGTATTCACTCGAACTCTATAAGCTTTGCTTTGTCATCACTACTATAGGAAACTATTATGATGATGACGAAAATTGAAATGTGATAGTTGACCAACGATAGTCTTGGTCCAAATTATCGTGAAACTACGAACAAACCACAACGATCTTGGTACGAACTGTCATTAAAAATAACTCTCGTATTATTTGATTTTTTTTTACCCAAAATGTGTAAAAAAAATTTCACAAACCAGAAAATTCAAAATCAAAAACACAAAAATAGTTCAAGTTCAAGTAGTTTCAAGTAATCTTCCAACTACTCTATATTCTAAAGTAGCATTCAACTATTTTATATTCTAATATCTAAGAAGAAAATAGGTTGTTCACACTTGTTGAACATAGTCTAAGGCTTTTGCATCCATGGGACTTTTGGTCTTTGAAATTCAGCAAAATTTAAGTTAATATTAGTACATTTGAAAGTTAATTGAAGTTAGTTCATATGGAAGTTAGCATATTACCTCATCCCAACCACTTTCATAATTGGTTTGCATAATGGTTGTCATCTATTGTGTGACGTAGTAGCCATACTCATATCTCCAAGTTTGTTTATTACATTACACTCATACTAAAACTACTTAGATAAATTAAATGATAATACAAAAATTAAATGAATGATACAATATAAATATCTTAAGGGAAATCCATGTGACCATTTTAGTGTTGGTAGTTGATTTACCACTCAATGTACTATGTTCATTAAAATCACTAAAAATAAACAATCAAGGTGATGTAATAAAAGGATTTTCCTAAAATAGACTTACGTATCTATTATGGATCTCAGATAAGGGGGATGAGGTCTATGCAAAGAGCAAAACCATAGAACGATATGTTTTGGTACTGATACAACTAGTAGTTGTCAATCACGACTACATTGAAAATTAGTTAAAAGATATTTAAAATGCAAAAGATATGCGTTATGGAATGAAAAATAAGGATAGACTTACTTATCTATATATGGAGCAAGGTAAACTTTTTTTCTTTCGCACATTATGGAATTAGTGATATACTTGTTTGTTTCTACACTCCTGTTACTCATTGAGGTCATGAAATAAGGGTCTATAAACCCATATGTGTCATCCTTTCCTACTTCCAAACACAAACCATGCAAGTACCTAATTTGATAACGAAAACAAACACTTAATATCTAAGAAGTTCATGAATAATTTTTCAGAAATTTATTGCACAAAAGAAGTTCTCTAATTTCAAAAACTCTAATCTTCTCCCATTCAAACTATTCACACAAGGACACCTCATCTTTACTCTATTTGCTACACTACCAACATTACATTGAACAAACTATAAAAACTCTTCAACCCCTCTCTCGTGATCATCACTTATACATGGTAAATTAATCCAACTCTGATACATATTTATGTTCTGCAGATACGTGATCGAAATTATTTTTTTCTCAATGCATGCAAATTTCTTACTTCATCACCTATTATATTTCACAAAAATTCAAAAACATCTCTGTAGCATTTCACACTTTGCTAAATGTTTATCGAAGGTTGGACACCTCCGCACTCAATCCCAACATGTTTAAGAAATATTTCAAATAATAATTCATACTCTGTAATTCCAAACTAATTAAATTAAAAAAAAAAACTCATTTTGATTGTCAAAAGCAAATTAAAAACTATTTTGATCCTTTGTAGCCTTCTTTCAAAGTTTTTCATTCGTTATTAATGGGGCACTTTTTAATTAATATATGCAAACTAATTTATACTCATTAATTGAAACTAATTAAATTAAAAAAAATCTAACATTTTGATCATCAAAAGAAAAGTTAAAACTATTTTGATCCTTTGGCTTACAATTTAGTTTTCAATGTAGCCCTCTTTCGAAGTTTTTCATTTGTTGTTAATGGGGAACTTCTTAATTAATATAGGCAAGGTTGGAAATTTTGAGGCTCCTTAACCTTTTATGGAAAATGTAGGAACGCAATTTCACAAAAACCTAAAATTTCATAAAAACATAATGGAAGTTGCCTAAAAAACTTAGGCTAATTGATGGGCAAATATTCTATTTCTTTACTTCTCATTGATTCAAGATGGATACCATGCTTCCACATTCCAGACTTAACAAATTATTGGAGGAGTGATACTAACTTTGAGGAAGAAGAGGAGCGAGGGACAAGTGAGGGGGAGAATGTTGTCCAACAAAATCTCAATGGTAGCAAACGATGAAGGTCGCGAACGTTGGCGGCAAAGGGGATGACGAAAGTCGTAAATGGCAGTAGAGGAGAACAAAGAGCCAACGAATGACAATGGAGGAGAAGAGATGCGCACGACAAAAGAGGAGAAGAGACGAGAACGATGGAGGAGGAGAAGACAAGAAAACCTCTTCTGGAGAAGAAGTTCGAACTAGTTTTTATAATGGTGGGCGGTAGTGCTAGTGGCACAAACGACAACAATTTCAAATGGTCGTCGTTGAGAATGTCAGAAGGAGGTGGCTAAAAGCTATAGGGAAGCATAGGGAAGAACAGTTGAAAACTAGGGCGCAAAGTCAAAAAGCCCTATAATTGGTAAATGACATGGTTATTCCACAGCGGTTTTAATATTCACCATCGTTATTTTGCTACGAAACGACCATACAATGATGATTTAAATCATAATCGTTGCTATATTAGTATAATTTGAAATATAACGACGGGCTTTCGTATAACCGTCGACATAAAACACATTTTAATTACAAGTTATGCCATTGTGTTTTGGTAAAGACTGTTCTATTCTAACTGTCTTTATTTGATGTCATCGAAAGGCCAATAATGATACCGACTTTTCTAGCTGAAGACTTCAAATCAAAGATCCCACCAACCAAAGTAATAATTCATGTGTCTACGACATGCTATCAAAATTTAAGCTCGATCTGACGGTTAATGAAGAAAAAATCTCATTTTTTCCAAGATGATACTAGGAAAATAGGTTGGCGTTCCGCTGTAGGAAAAGTAGCGCCTAACACTACAATCCCTAAAACCCAATGATTTGAGTGCGTCCGATGGTCCAAAAGTGGTGCCCAACACCCTTAAGTTAGTACTACCATCTCAGTAGTGCCTAGTGGAGCTACAATTGCGCTCGATGGTGTATCAATACCCAAAATTTCCCTTTTGAGCTTTAAAATGAGTAATTTGGGACTATTGAGTTAATCCTCACTTAGTAAACCCTTAAGTACTTTAATTGTTTAGGTTCCTAATTATGAAGTGCCCTATTACTCAATTCAAGACTCACACAGAAGTATTCTCGAACAATACCAGTTCAAAAATTTCATGCATATCACATCTCAATATAAAATTTACAAATATTCAACACAATGTAATGAGTCATAATTTATAATCCAAAAATCACAACATCTAAGTTACAATCAATAATTATAATTAATGTCACATATATAAACAAAATTTAGCTTCCTTCACTTGAGACAAAGAAAACCCTTTTTTCTTACATTTCTCTCTAAAACTCTAAAACGCACAGGATCACCTAAACAACCAATCAAAAACCTTGATTACAGTTCTAATAATAGTATCTTGATCATAAAGCAATATGGTTCACTAAAAGCAACCGTGAGTCACACGTGTCACCCTAAGGCCCACAAGCAATCCAAGAGCTAAAATACCTAAAAGAGGACAAAACGAAAATTTACTTTATTCAACTCTTAGATTGAATGCAAATTTTTTTAACAAATTTGTAAAAAAAAAAATCGATATAATATGAGAATTTTTAGTAGTATTTTCACTCTATTTTAATCCAAAATAGACCATTAAAAGTAGAAGCAACATATATAGAATTCTCTCTAGGAGAGGTCGTTTTAATCTATTTTTCTATGTCACTCCAAATATACCACAATGCCTTCTGTTGATATCTTCTTTCTCAAAATCTGAAGCTATATTAGACACCAATGAAGAAACATACAAGATGTATTTTGAACAATATTTGAATTGGTAAGGTATGCTTTTTGAATCTCTAATTAAAAGTAGCACAAATTTAATTACCTCTAGCCTATCAATATTTTATGTATAGCATAAATACTCATTCCATTTAAATACAAACATGTGTGTGGGCACCCAAAATAACTCAATAGAAGTGTAAAATATAAGTTATTACACTATTTATTTTGTTGTGTGAGAGTGAGACAATCAAGAAAGGAATTTGTTGTTGTAGTAGTTAAATTTAATTAAATTTTAAAGTAAAATATATTTAAAAAAAGAAATAAAAATTAATTAATTCACTGTGACATTAATATAAGATATATAATTTAACAGAGTAATGTTGACTTCTAGAAGGACTAATTAAGAAAAAAAATCCTTAAATATGTCCTTACTAAAATAATAACTTGTAATATTTTATCTTTTAAAAAGATGTTGAATTTATGGAATAAGAGTACACTATTGCTAAATTTATAAATAACTTACTAAGATAATATAAATTGGAGCAACCTCCATTGATCTTAGTTGCATAAATAGCTGTAACATAATTATATTTTGAATTTTCAAGATTGATATTGAATAAAAATATCTTCCACTCTCACACAGTAAAAAGGTAATACTATTCTTACTATTTACATAAATAAAAAAGAGATTAAAATAAAAGAGAAAAAATATCATGAAATAATTATTATAGCAACAACTAAAGTTATCTACATTTTTTTATAAGAAAAGTTATCCTACATGTCATTTTACAATAAGATGACAATCTAAAACTCTTTTACAATACGTCTACATAAGACATAATAGGGTTAAAATATGTATGCCTACTGACTCACATACCATTTAAATAGTTAGGAATTTTGAGGAAAAGGTGGCTTGACTCAACATACTGGTTGTTTAGTTGCTTCGCATTCAGCATGCAACATCAACAGCAACATTCGTCAGCAGTCAAAAAGCTTCGAACATGCAATGAGGGCAACTTGGTCGTGCCTCTCAACTATATATATTAGACATAATGAGGAAACATCTAAAAGGAAAAGGTGATTTTGGCCTGTTCAGACTTCCTATCATATCCCTGTTAAGAATGTTATTATATGATTATTCTGTAATTGACTGATGTGTTTGATATGTGAACTGGGTTGTGATGTTTGAAAACGATAAATACTTAGGTTTTATTTGTTGTTTGAGAATAAATGTATGTTATAGGTGCAATTGGATGCAATTAGTGTGAATATTTTGATAGAATTAATGTTTGATACCCAAATGGTCTATCTAGAGGTTTTGGAATTGTATGGATTGGTTGAATAGGTATAATTTTTACTTAAATCAATTTCTACAGAATTGTGGAGATTTGCTTACTCATTGGGCGAATGAGTTGATCTGCCGCATTATGCAGAACACTGATCTAAAGAATTATGCAAATTGGCAAACTCGTTGGCGCGAGTAATACTCGCTGAGCGAATTTCCAAGTCAGGAACTTCCAAACCAAGACCAGTGGCTAGGCAAGTGCTACTTGTTGTGCAAATTTCCAAGTCAGGAACTTCCAAACCTGGACCAATGGTTGGGGGAGTGCTACTCGCTAGGCAAGCATAGGCTAGTGGCTAGGCGAGGGCTACTAGCTGGCGAGGGCTACTAGCTGGGCGAGTAAGTACAATACTTGCATTCTTGAGTGGTTTGAATGGTATTTTTTGTGGTTATAGAAGCTTTGTAATTATTATGAATGATGAGTATATGATATGAGATTGTTTATATGAGACTGAGTTGAGATTTGTTAATGCTAACCCAAGGAGGATTAGTAATGATTGTGGTAGTGTATGCATTGAGGTAGGGATTGTCTTGGAAGTTATCATGACGCTTTAATAACCATTCAAATTCTAAAGTAGAAAGGAATGTGGTATGTGGTGAGAGGAGCAAGAGATCCTAGCCTAGGGGTTTTTCCTTGACCATAGGTGTTAATGGATTGACCTTGCATGTATCTGGATTAGTTAAGTCGTAGTTTATAAATATATGTGTGAGAATATTTGTTTGTTTGTAATTGTTATATATATATATATATATATATATATATATATATATATATATCAATATTATATGTTTAAGAAAATTCTTTAAAAATCATTAGCTTACTCTTCTTTTGTGTTTTTGTCTTGTGTTTATGTTTTCCTTTTGCGATGATCATCTATTCAGTGGTGGTTGCAGTTTCAAAGCACCTCTGAAAGTTGAGGAGCCATCTTTTAGGTCGAAAGGAGATCTAAGTAGAAAGTTGTTCTAAGTGGTTAGCTTATGTTTAGAGTTAGAAATGTTTGGTATGTATAAATGATATATTTATATAGTTTAATCATTTGTAAGACTGTATTAATATATTTTTATACATTCGTTTATTTTTTTTGAATACTAAGGTATAGTATCCTAATTTATTAATTTTAAGTTGTTAAAATTAAGATGTTACAATATTACTTCAAGATACAAATTTGAAATAATATTTTAATTTAAATCACTAATAATTACAAATTAAATTTTAAATATTAATTTTTTTTATATTTACATGATTAAATATGCTCCCAAACTTTTTTTTTTCATATAAAGTAATATAGATAATGTTTATATGAATTTTAATACTTGATGTAATTTTTAATCTCTTAAAACATTTTAAATTAATGGTGTTATTCTCTAATTTTAAACTAGCTCTGATCCTAAACAAAAGATGTTTAATAAAAATGTAAATTTTAATAAGAATAACAATATAATATTTATATAATAATTAAATTTGGTCTTAATTGTAGAGTGACAAAATTGTTTAATTTAAAAAAAAAAGTTGGAATCAAATTAAAAAAAATAATAAATATCAAAACAGAATTGAATATAAAATACTGAACCTGACATGACACGTGGACACTTTTTTAAAATAAAAAAAAATTAAAAATTAAGAAAAAAACAAAAAAAAGAACATAAAATGACATGTGTTAGTTATTGTTCTCAATCCGTTAATTATTTTAACGACATCTGCAAAAAGGATTAAATTGAACAAAATTGACGAATATTATGACCAAATTGAACAAAAAAAAACAATATTAGGACCAAATTAAAAAAACTGAATAAGTAATGAGACCAAACCATTATTTAAGCCTATAATATAAGATTTAAAGATTAACTGAAATTTCAAATATAAAATATAAAATTGATATATTATTTTAAATAAAATTAAGGGATTAAATTAAATATGTTTTTGGTCACTTAACTTTCAGTTAAAATTGAAATTAGTCTCTCTTCGAAAATTTTGCTCAATTTAGTCCTCTAACTCTAGAGATGTGTGAATTTAGTCATTCTAACCAACTTTTATTAAATTTATTAGACGTTTCAAATGTTCTTTCTTATAGTATTTGAGTTGTTTGCACCGTTTAACACTTTCCCACTATAATGTTAGCTAAGAAACTTTCATAAAACAAGTTTGAAACGTCAAATAAACTTAATTTACCCATTTCTATAGTTGGGAAACTAAATTAAACTAAAATTTTGAAAAGGAAACAAATTGTATATTTTTGAAGTTATTTAAAATTTCATTTACTATAAAACTTAGTTTTGTGATTATATTATTATATCTAGAAATTTATTAATTTTAGAAAACCTATTATTGTATCATGTGTATTGACTGTTAAAATAATCATTAAAATGTTTTGTTGTAGTTTCAAATTTATGTCCTTATCAATTGTTTATTGTAAAATTTTAAATTTTAAATAAATAATAAATAAGTTAAATAAATACTAAAATTATTATAACACAAATCACTAGTATTTGTAACATTTCAATGCAAAACTACTGCTCAGGATATTATATAATTATATAATTGCTATCTAATAATCATAAACAGAGTATATATAATTACTTTGTTATATTCATCCTAAAAGACACTGTTGAGACCAAAATAAATTCATATACAATACATATAACAACTATAAGAAGATACAACTAAAGAGAACTTGTGACCTTTGATTGAGCAGACTTTGCAAGACTTGCGGCTTGAGCCAACTTAGCAAGATCTTCGATCTGGATCAACCCAACTTGAGCTTTGGTTCGAGCTAACCCCTTTTGAATTTCAATCTGAATGGACTCGGCTTGACCTTGAGTCTAAGTAAACTCTAGTGAGCCTTTTGCTTATGCTAACTCGACTAAGTCTTCAATTTAAGCCAACTCGGCTTGACCTTTATGAGTGGAGTGAAAGGAGTGAAAAAAAGAGGAATTTCAAATTTCTTATATTTTTTAGGGTATTTAAATTCTTCTATTTTATTCATTTGAAATACCTTTAACAATTTTAGTGTATGAATTTTAAATTCTTCAAATAAATCAATCACACTTCTAATTACCTCATCTAAACACAACACTAAGATTTTTATTTTCTTGTGAAAATAGGCAAGTGGAGGTGGTACCAAGAGCCTTTGGGATATCAAAGATTGTTCCTCCTTCAACCATGCCATTAAAGTAAAGGATTTCTTCAATGAAATTGTTGGGATTTTGAAAGGAGCCAGCTTTTGTTGTTGTTGTGTTAGTTGATATAGACAAGAAGGGAAGTTTGTAGGCTACAAAATATAAAGAGTTTGGAATGAGTAATCAATTACCAAAATCACTATTACTGAAGAGGCTTTTTATATGTATGATTTTTTTTGCTTTTATATATGTTAATAGTTTTATATTTACGCGAGTGATGTAAATTTATGTTGGACAAAATTTTCAACATAAATTTACGTCAGACCATAAAATATCTTATGGTAATTTACGTCAGGTTTTATAATATTTGATTTAAATAAACTATTTTAATTAAATGCAATCATTTTAGAGCCAAGTGAAACATGCTACTAGTGTGACTTGTGACCTAAGCAATTCACACCTTCCACACCATGAGGGGCTAAAGGAGATGCCTTGCACTCTAAGCTTGCGCCATCTAGGGTTAAGAAACCCTAATTAGTGGGTCTACTTTTAAGACCCAAAATTATGGGCATCTCTTCTAGGTCCAAAATTCTACTACATGGTCCAAACCCAAATACAAGGCTCAAATAAAATTCTATACTACTTGGTCTATAATACAAGGTTCAAAATAATCCTATTCTAAGGGGGTTTCTTCCTACACCTCCAACCACTTCTCCTGTATTTCCAAAAAATTTAAAATTTCCACTTTACCCCTCAATTAAAAGTAATGACTTTTTCTCTCTCACTGATCCACCCCATTGCTTCTTTTTATTTTTTTTATTAAATATATTTGTATCTATTTTATGTTAGTTTCTGTGGACTCCTTATTGGCGTGATGAACACAGACAATTCATTGTTGTTGATATTTCTCCAATTAGTTGGGCAACGATTCCTCTCATTTGTTTCGCAACAATCAAATTTCAACTAGCCGATCGAGTGATGCGACAACTTGGATTCCGAATAAACATTACATTTGACCCAGTAAATCTCGATGAGGCGCACAAAGACAATTCGAGAGTAAGAAACGATAGGTATTGGCCACAATACCATGAAATATGGATAGCAATGTGAAATTAACGACACAATCATGTCATTGAAGGAACTCCATTAAATGGAAATGCCCATTTGCATGATAATACACCCTCCATGCATTGGTATAAGATAAGTTTGGATGCATCCTACTCAAATGTTTACATATGCTCATCCACACCATAACATCCCATCTCACTCATCATTCTAATAAGTACCATCCACTTACCCCAATTTTCCACCTCATCAAACCTTTTTTCCTGGACCATCAAATATGTTTGGCACTTCCACCATGACACCATATTACACAATCAAGATTCTTCATCAATGCACTATTATCGACCGACCATGCCTTTTCTTCAATCGCAAAATCCAATTAAATCAGATCAAGCCAAAGACAGTGATGACGATAATCTGACATCTTCATGGCATAATTGTGCACATTTATTTTTAAGATCCTTTAACCAACTTTTTTATGCTAAGAATTTAGTAGAGATACGTTTTGTTTAGGGTTTTGATTAACTTCCTCAATTTGACATCTTTGTGGTGTAATTTTCCATAAAGTACTCGGAGCAATTCACAACGTGGACAACATATCAAACATATGTTTCAGAAAGAATGCAAGAATCACAAGATTGGAAAAACATCTTGAAATATCAAAGAAAGAATGAATCTTTGTTTAAATCACTTACTACAACAACAGTTCTTTTCCGGTATGTTTCCAAATTGTATTCCTCTTAATTTAAGTTTATTTATTTACTATTTTTCATAGGGTAATTCCTTCCTTTTTTTATGACCAGTTTCGACAATTCCCTCCTCATATATATATATATATATATATATATATATATATATATATATATATATGCATGCTCGTCTTTGTATGGTTCATAACCTTGAAAGGTGAGGTATCATTGCTAGAATTTTTTTATATTATATGAGATTTTTCTTGTAAATTTGTTAAAAGAATTGGCAAACAATTCCTCTGTAGATAATTGTTTCCTTCAAAATTATAAAATTCGCAAATATTTCCTAAAAAAAAATATTTTACAAAAAAAATTGGTAAAATTTCTTGCAAATTTTTTTTTCATAACAAAAGTCATAAATATTTTTTACAAAAAAAATTAAAAAAAGAAATTGGCAAAAAATATGAATTTTTCTTGTAGTACATAATTATCATTTGAGACAGAAAATTGATATAGTGTATTCAATGATACATACATGCAATACTCCATCTGAGGTGCATGCATATGTTAATAACATCATGTCGATTACTATATAGGTGGGAGAAAATTTATAAGCATGTGATGTGATGACAATACAGAGATACCATTCTATTCAAAGTATTCAACATCCTTTGAAAAACACTCAAAAATATTCGTTGAAGCATATAAACTTCTTATTTTGTATCCCTTGAATCCTCATATATATATATATATATATATATATATATATATATATATATATATATACACACCACAACAAAAATTGCTTTAGGCAACAACACAAAATAGTGAGTTAAACCACAAAAATCGTGGGCTAAAGTTTAAACAACAATTTTTTAGGCGTAGTATAGGTGAGCGTAGCTGTAGGTAATAGGCCACGATTTTCAGTACGACAACAATTTTAAAATTGTTACTTAAAATCCTCGTAAAAGGCAACGATTTTGATATACGTGTTTTTCAAAACTTCAAATTTTTCAAAACTATTAGTTTTTGGCGATTTCAGTCTAAAATCAAAGAGAGGGAAGAAATTCAAATTTTTTCGTTTTTGGAACTAAGTTTTGCATTTTCAATCAAAAAAGGAGGGAGGGAATATTTATAATCTAAAAGCTTTAATTTTTAGTGTATTTTAGACCACATTTTTATGGATTAGCCCACACTTTTTACAAGAAACATTTATATAAAAATGTTGGTTAAGATAACTTTTAAGCCACGTCTAAAAAAATGTTGCCTTTACTATGTTTAGATCACATTTTTATACCCGTGGTCTCGTTTAGTGTTGTCTAAAGTTGTTTTTGTTGTAGTGTATAAATGACATATTTATTAAAAATTAATAAAGACATATAATAAACCCTAATAAATGTCATACAATAAGTAATAAATACTAAATATTAAATGTTGTGTATTACTTACTACATAAAAAGTAAAATACAATAGTTATTATAGGTTAAATATATGTTTCAAATTTTATAAAAAAAAAGGAAAGAAGTAAAGAATGAATAAGGACCAACTTTGATTTTGTGTGTTTTATTACTGTTAGGAGGAGTCTCTATATATATATATATATATATATATATATATATATATATATATATACACGTGATGTAACTCATAAAGGATACAAATCAACTAGTTAATACAAATATATTTACATAAAAAGTAATGTAATTAACCATATTAATCATATTAGTAACAATCATATAATCATATCAATCATATGAGTAAGTCTGTATGAAATCAACGGACGACCATTAATTCATATACTTCCCCTTAGGTGTCACTGATAAGAGAATGTGCTTCGTTAAAACCTTACTAGGAAAAACCCTTTGGGAGAAAAATCTAGTGAAGGAAAAAAAATACATCTTTTTATATAATATTGTTCTTTTACGTTTATTATTTCTCCCCCTCATGTAAACTTACATAAGTTCTTCTTGGCAAAGACTTTCTAAATAGACTTGACAGATTTTCACATGAATGAATCTTTTGGATATTTATATCATCCTTTCAATTGAACAATACACTATTGTCTTCATATATGGTTGTTAATTCCATCTTTGTCAAGGATAGCCATAAGTTTCTCGCACAGGTTAAATTATAAACCTTAACCAAACACACTCATGACTTACCTCATGTCATAATAAAAAGTATGCATGATTAGACGATGTTGTTGTTATTGTTGGTTTCATATACCATCATGAAATAAGTGTGCTACCACATGTGAACAAATATCCTGTTTGTGATCAACAATTGTGACATTGTGAGAATATGTAAAATAACATGCATCTGCATAACCTTTTAGGTCTGATTTTGAATCATTTGGATAAAATAAGCTCATATTCGTAGTTGAAGAATTATATCTTACTTAACAAATTTACAGCAAATGCAATATCAAGTCGAGTATAATTAGCAAGATACATTAGTGTTCTTATGACACTAAGATATGATACTTCTGGACCAAGAATGTCTTCATCATTTTCTTGAGGTTTAAGAAGAGCCTTTATCAACGAATAACGACCTCATAACTATTGAAGTGCATAATAGATATGACTTGTTCATTTATAACCTTTTAAGCACCTTAATTATCTAAGCATCTTGATGTATAAAAACACCTTTATTTAAATATTCAATTTCTAATCTAAAACAAAACTTTGCCCTTCAAAGATCTTTCATCTCAAATTCTTTTTTTAACTAATCAATTGCCTTTGTGAGTGATGAGTTCAAATTTTTGCCCCCATTTAGTATTAAATTTGGGGATTTAATTGAATTTTAGTACTTAAAAGATTGATTTAATCAAGATTTGTGATTATTGGATTTATTGAGTTCGTAAGATAAAAATGGCATAAAAAGTGATTTTAGTTGCATAAAATATTATTGGATATTCTAACGTTTGTTAATGTAGTTGAAATTTTATTTGGGTCATTAAAAGTGTGGATTTGGAAATGTTCTAAGTTACAAGTTAAGTCCAAAATCTGTAAATTTTGAAAAGAAATAATTGAGGAGCTAAATGTACCCCTAGTTTTTATCTTACACTCTCCTTCTTCAAGTGGACCACCCAAAAACCTGTTCTACACCATTGGTTTCTTCTAAGTTACACCTTCCTACCACTTAAACACAACTTAGTCGGATCAAGCCATGTGACACTCCTCATCTTTCAAATTTGGCCAACCATATGATGAAACGTGTCACTATCCTTGCACACACATATGCACCAATCAGGGTGCGCCACATTATCATCTCCTTCTCTTCTCCACACAACAAGAAAACCTAGGCTCAGAATGCCACCACCGCGCTGCCAGCCTTCCATCTTCTCTTTAGAGCACCACGAGCCATTGCAATGCCACCACCGTGACCAACATAGTGTTTCCATCACCATCAAACACCAACGCCGACACCACTAGATCGGAGAAACAACTACTTTAAACCTCCACGCACCTGCAGCGTTCAACCTTGCCACCACCATTAAATGCACCAAAACTTGCATGAACCAAGCTCGTGTCCACCATTACGCCTGTAGAACGACGACACCACCGCAACGCAGTCATTGCTGCACCTATTCGAACCACCATGTTCATGTGGTAAAGCAAGACGCAGGCGACTTCAATCGCAGTAACCATGACAATAACTTCATGAAACGTGAACTCGTCACCATTATCTTGCACCAACAACCATTTAGGCCCAATCAGATGCAGATCCACGTCTGTTGACGTCCAAGCATGACCATTGCAAGAGCACTAAAGCACCACGTTCATGAGACTGCATCACCACGCAACTGTTTGAATCTTGCTACTCCACCATCATTCGTGAACCTGCATACACAAAGCATGTCTGAAACTGTGTCATAGTAGTTTGCCTCAGCAGCGAAAATGCACCACACTGGATTCCATCAACCACCTTACAAAAACTGCAACAGTCGTGAACCATGGAAGCAACACTTAGGAAACCCTAATTCCAAAGCGAGAGGAGATGCCACGTGTTGGCCTCTATTGGTCAAAGATGGTCAAACAGTCAATTCTGGTCAATATTGCAAAAATGATCAAACAAGGGGGCATAATTGAAAATTGGACAGAAATTAAGTTGCTAAATAATTAATTAAAGATTTTTAATTAATTAACTTCGATATATCTCAAATTATCAATAGAGAAACTCTTTCAAATATTTTAGAAATTGATAAAATCTTTTAATTATTTAAGAAATATTATATCAAAAGATAAAAGATTTCAACAATATAAAAGGATAAAGTCCAAGTCCAATCAAGACTTATATAAAGAGACCCAATAGAGTAGAAAAAGGACACTTAAATTGAAATAATTTCTTTTTTTTTTATTATTGTGTTTACTTTCATTCATCTATGTCTTTTATCTCTGAATCACGTGAAAGTAATAGTTTTATATCATAACTAATTAGTTAGATGTTTTAATCTACATGCATGTTAATCACATGAGTTAAAGGGTTTTTAACTTTAATTGAGAATTTACTTTGACTAACTTTAGAAACTTTCATGTAATTAAGTTGGTTTTTGCTAATAATTGAATTGTACTTTGATTAGAGGTAAAACTTTAATTACAAATAATCAAGAATTTACTTTGGTTAATTAACTTTTTTGCTTGATTTTAGAGGTAAAAGAATAGATATGATTAGGAATAGTAATATTTAATTGAGCAATAATCTGAAGAATCTATATAGAAAGCAATGAAATTGGCCTATTTTATTATAATTGTTTCTAAGTCTTTTATTAATTTGCTATTTCATTCTTAAATTCTTTAAATTTTTGCATATCATCATATAGTTTTAATTGCATTATGATAGATTTCTTATAAGAGTCAAATAATAAAAATCAATTTCGTACTCGTTGGGATACGACTCAAGGTTAGCTTAACCCTATCTAGTTGGTTCACTATTAACCTGGCAAAACTAAAGTTGCTAGAGTTAAGTAGTGTTAATTTGATAGCGATATTAACGAGCTCATTAGGAGTTCAACAATGTTTATGCCATGTACATAAATAATAATTATGGCAAATTCATTTTCTAATATTTTCATATAAATACAATGACAATAAGGATCATTTCTATATCCTTCTTTTAACAAGTCCTCAATTAGACGGTTATACCACATGCGTTCTGATTCCTTTAATCAATAAAAGGACTTGATTAATTTTATTGAATAACCCTCTTATTAATGGACACTCAAGGGGGAGTGTTATGAATTAATGGTCGTCCATTGATTTGATACATATACTCATATGATTGATATGATTGATACTCATTCATATGATTAATTACTCTTTATATAAATATTTGTATTAACTATTTGATTTGTATCCTTCAGGTTACATCTTGTATCTATAAATATGACTGTAATAAGACACACATAAAAGTTACTCTTCATTTTGTCTTCTTCCTTTCCTTCTTTTTTATATTATTAGCTTTATTTTATAACACGTTATCAGCACGATGCTCCAAGCAACTGAGCGCTAGTGGAAGTATTTTTTTCTCTAAGGACAATGTTTTGCGTGTCTTAATCTAGACTCTTTATTATCCTTTCTTCATTTACAATTTTATCTTATATTCTTATTTTTTTTATAAGTATGGTTTGACTTTATTAATCTCCATCTCTGTCTTATTATTATTATTATGATTACTATTATTATTACTATTATTATGATTATTATTAATATTATTTTATGTGCTTTTTTAAACATGTCAAACCTTGCAAATTTTGAATTTGTGACCCTTGATATTACGAGGAAGAATTACTTATATTGGATATTGGATGTTGAAATATATTTAGACGCAATGGGTCTTGGTGATGCCATTAAAGAAATAAATTGATGAGCGAGCCTCAACGAATCTTTGGCGAAAACTCCTTGCAAGGCCGTTAATCGTCAATCGTTCGGTGGAAAACCACCAAATCGGCAGCGGAAGACTAAGTTCCAGTGGGGAACTCTCACTGAATTGGTAACCCGACAAGGTTAAAAACCTAATCTAGGGTTAGGGTTGAGCTGCGACAAAAGGGAAATTTATCACTCTCTTTCCTCAAAGCTGCGATTACATGAGATTGGCTTGCCATTTTATAGCTAAAGGCAACCGGGAAAAGAAAAGAAGAAAGGTAAAAACCCTAGACGCTAAAGGTGGAAACCATGAACGAAATCCCTAAAACTCTAGCAAAGTCTAGCACTCGTGATAAGGTGAGGAACACGTGAAGGGTATGAACTACCAGATCTGTGATAAGAAATGAGAACAACGCGTGAAAAATAAATTGGTTTGGCTACAGGTGACGAAGGAGGCAACCCTAGCTGAGACGCTACAATTCGTGAGGGAAACCAAGCAAGAAAGGTCTCGCGTGTAAGAAGGAAGCGTTGTACTAAATTCCTAACAAAAGATTGGCACTCGATAGTTTGATGCACTCGTGAAGGTGTGGAAGGAAACCCTAACGGCGAAGGATTTCCGTGACAGGAAGAGGTGGAAGATGTGTGAAAGAATCTGAACTGTATGCTTGTGATGTGTGGGCTTCAAATGAGCAGGCAAAGTCTCCATTCTGAAAAATATAGATGGGTCGTTGATTGGTTGCTTAGTGTGGCCCAACAAAAGAGGTGTGTTGTTACTGGTGTTGACGCGTGAAGTCGTGGAAGAATAGATGATGTGGATCCATGTGATACTTCAAAGGAAACATTATTTGGGCTACTAGTGAAAGGTTGGCATCCTGATTCTTAGAGAAAATTGGGTTGTTTATCTTTCCAAGCCCAAACAGCTGAAGTAAGCTACACCGAAGAATTAGTGGGCTGCTGGCAGATACTGTAGTTAACCTGGACTGCTGCACAATAAAGCCCAATTTAAACAAATATTTATTTAATAAAGAAAATAAAAAACTTAAAAGAAATTAAAAGAAAAATGGGCCCGGCCATTGGCCTTAGTTGAAAAGCCCTGTAGGGTGATATTCATCATCCCCTCCCTCTTGAAGAGGATCTGTCTTCAGATCAAGAGGGTTCTTCAAGGCCCACAACTTTAAAAACTTAGTTCCTATAGGATCAAAGACACATCTACAAAAATCATCAAATAAATTTTCATTAAAATTCTGGACTTCATGTAGACTATGTTTTCCAAAGACACATGACAATGGGCATTTATGTTTGGAAATATTTTCAATGAAACCCACTTCACTAAAACATTGATTTTCACTTTGACGTAATTGAGTCTAAAAAGGTAATTCTAAGCTAGAAATTGATTTTGGAAATTCTTTTGAAGGGTTTAAAATGAATGATGAAGGTGGAAAAACAATTTTAAGGAGAACTAAGACAAAAGTATTAAAGACAAATAAAGAAGAGTTGATAGATGGAATTACTCCCTTGAAGTCTATGCAAGGAATTGTAGGATGTTGTATCTCTACTTCTCTAAGCATGATTTCTTTTCTTTCTTGTCTCTCAATCTCTTCCTCTTTTGTTTCAAACTCTTTCTCTTGTCTTACTCTCTCTTTTTTTCTTCAAATTCTTTTCTCTCTTTTTCCTCCTTCTCTTTTCTCAGTTGTTCCTCTTCTTCTCTCAATTCTTGCTCAAATTTCTCTCTTTCTTTTTGCTCTCTTCTTTGAATTCTTAATCTTTCTTTTTCTTCCAACTCCCCTATCTCTCTTAAGAGTATTGTGAGTTTTTCCTCCTTCCTCCTTGCTATCTCAATCTTCTTTTTCTCTATCTCACGATCAAAATCAAAGGAAGATGGTATGAATGTTCTTCTCATGCATGCTCTCAACTCACTCCAATTCTAAATGGGAGATTTTCTTCCTTTTTCCACTCTATATTGCCTATAATCCCACCACTCTCTTGCATGTCCTACAAAACTAGAAATGCATAAAGTAAGAAAGTAGTATTTACTATGTGTAAGATGGAAAGAATGCACCAAATCATCTATTTCCCTCTCCCGAGATATGTATGATAATGCACTTATGTCCTCACCAAAGAAAGGGAATGTACTCTCATGTCTATGATGCATTTTATCCTCACAATGACTACCTAAATGCAATTCATTGTACGAATGAAAACTCATTTTGGAAAACACTTTTGAAACACTTATCTAAACAACTTTTCACAAAGAAACTTTAGGAATTTCTAAAGAGAATATAAAGGAAAAGATTTCTAGAGATGTTCCCAGGAAAGGGAGGTGAGTCTCATGGACAGGCTTAGAAACCAAGCCTTTCCTTGCCATAAATCTCTAAATTTCTTTCACAAAAGTTCTCAATAAAATTTCCCAGCAAAACAGATCTTAATTGTGAAAAACAACTTTCAAAGTGTGTGAAATGCTATGACCAAAGAAAGGTCAACTAAGCGTTGAAAGATTTGTACCTAGATATCACGGTGACCTAAAACATAGAAGCAATCATACAAATTACACAAAACCTGGACATTTAAAACATAAAGGCAGAAAACATAAACTAGACGAAAATCCTAACTGAAAATTCAAGTGGCCTTTAGAACCCCTTGAACCTCACATGACACGCTTAAAAACTATTACAAACTTGCTAAGGATGGAATTGCTCTAAAGCATTTTCCCACCTAAGCCAAATGAAAGGGAAAACTAAAATTGTAAAAAATTACACAAAATTTGTGATATGAAAACAACAATAAGTACGAAAAAAATTAAAACTATGCTAAGCTATGTCTCTCGGCCAGCCTCCCAAAACATATCCCCCTCAAGTGTTTCTTCCACTTTGATGCTCTCAAGTCCCAGCTCACTCCTTTTTCCTCTTGGCAGTTGAGTCCCCAAAAGAATCCTCACCACTCCAGTACCCTCGTAAGAGACTTCGCCTACAAGGTTGCCAAAAACAGTGAGATGGGAGAATCCAAAACAGAACAAGCGAAGTCAAGCTACTGTGTGAGAGTAAAAAGAATCAGGAAAACAAGAAAAGGTCAAATATGAAAAAAATTGGACAACATCAAATGAAAGATGTAATAGACAAACTCAAAGGATGGCCAACAAAGACAAGCAAAAAAACAAGCTATTAAAAATAGGAGGCACACAAAAGGAACCTAAAGAATGTGTCTAAAACAAGATGAACAAACTAAAATCAAAGACTCAAAATAAGTTGAATCAAAAGCATGTACAATTGAAATTGAACAGAGTAGTAGGCACTTTGTGAACTGTGCAAGACAACTTGTATTTTGCTGAACCAAATAATGTTCTCAAATTAAATAAAGACTGAATCATTATCTTTCAGATGCTTTTTTTTATCATAATCTTTTTCTTTTCACTGATTTCTTTCTCTTTTCTTTTCATCTCTCAAAAACGTGTAGAACAATTCACAACAATATCAATATTCTACCACTAAAACAATGAACAAATGCACATGACAGACTGCAAGGATCCAACTCAAAAACAATTTGAAAGACACACACAAAGACAAATATAAAGAGACTCCGCTAGTGCAGAACAAATATTAGAGGCAAAGAAAGTCCACAGACTGATACTGATGCAATGACAAAGAAATGGCCGAACAACTTCACTCAACAACCATATATGATGTAGCACACATAATGCTCACAGATGCAACTAATATTCATGGATAACACTGAACGAATGCTCCTAATTGCAGCAAAGAAAAAAAATGAGTGACAAAAGCAGACAAATGTTTCTGTTACAGATTGAATGAAGCAACCATACTGCAACAATTTTTAATGGCCATAATCTGTGAAAACATAAACTGCAAATCAACAAAAGATGCATCAATAGTCACGACAGACAACTAGGCTAACCACAGAAACAAGAAAATGTGATTAAGCAAACACACGATTGAAAATAGATGTAGTTGCAATTAAGATTCATATAGCCACAAGAATTCATCAGATCAACATAGAACATGCATTGAAAACACTGAAAAACTATTAGAAACCAGATTCTGTTAAAATAGATGAAGCTAGCAGCACTCAACTCAATCAAGGATACTAATCCAGAAGCAACAATTTGGAACAGAACGAAAATTGAAGCATCTATGAAGGAATACAAGACTGCACTAAACAAGGTATTGATAATGGCTATGCCTTCACGGACCAAGCTTGCATTCCACACATAGATTCAGATATGAATCAGATTACACTATGATGGAAGGCGCATTAAAATGCTTCGATCACATCAATCCTTGGCCAACAGATGCATAATGCAGAACAACATAGAAACTCAAAAGTAGAGACATCAAATGTGTAAGCTAAACAGCAACAAGCACGATACAGCAGAACATCGAAATTGACACTGCAGAAATTGCTATTGATCTACTAGCAATTAAAGAACTCAACAAAACTCATTGAAAGCAGAACAAAGACTAAAACAAATACAAAACAGTGAAGAAAACACATTGGAGGCACAATTGCTATTGAATTTAGTGACATATAAAATAACTAAACAATTCCTAAGACAAAACACGAGATTAGAAAATTTAAAGCTAGGTAAAAAAAAATTGAAAAACCTAATTAACATGCAATGAACGGCAGATTAGGCAGCTTAAGACATGATATCATCAGTATTGATTCAAGACTATTCAGAACAACTAATTTGAATCAATTTCAGTGAAACATTTCAACACAGATTGAACACCAGAGACGCAAAAACGCAATCTATCAGGAACAAGATGAAAACAAACAATGAAGAAGAAAATGAACAGAGATACTCATCTTTGAAGACCTCTTCACTCCAAGCTCGAAACCGAAGCTCTGATTACCACATGATGAGCGAGCCTTAGCGAATCTTTGGCGGAAACTCCTCGTAAGGCCGTCAATCGTCAAGCGTTCGGTGGAAAACCACCAAATCGGTAGCGGGAGACTAAGTTCCAGTGGGGAACTCTCACTGAATTGGTAACCCGACGAGGTTAAAAACCTAATCTAGGGTTAGGGTTGAGCTGCGACGAAAGGGAAATTTATCACTCTCATTCATCAAAGCTGCGGTTACATGAGATTGGCTTGCCATTTTATAGGTAAAGGCAACCGGGAAAAGAAAAGAAGAAAGGTAAAAACCCTAGACGCTAAAGGAGGAAACCATGAACGAAATCCCCAAAACGCTAGCAAAGTCTAGCTCTCGTGATGAGGTGAAGAACACGTGAAGGGTATGAACTACCAGATCTGTGATAAGAAACAAGAATAACGCGTGAAAAATAAACTGGTTTGGCTACAGGTAGACATGTCAAAGTGAGCCAACTCGGCTCACACGGGTTGGCTCACCACGAGTCGAGTTGAAAATTAGTGAACCCAACCCGACTCACTTTATGGTGAGCCAGAAATTTTGTAACCCGGCTCAACCCACCACGGGTTTGTGGGTTAAGTGGGTTGGCTCACCAACCCACCTAAAAAAATTATTTATTTATTTATTTTTTTAGTATTCAAATATTTAAATAAATTTTGAAGTAACCCATGAGATGACAATCATATTAAAATCAAGAACCAATGTTTTGATCATGTTCACCACCAATATATGAATAATTATTTGAAAGAGAGTATCCATATAGTATAAGAAAGTATGACTAATATTACAAATTTTTTGTCATGCTATTCAACAAAATATAAATAAAAAAACTATACATTTTTTTCATGCAAATTTAGAAAAAATTGTTTATAAGACGGTTACTTGAGTAATTTACTACAAAGATTATAGTTAAAGATTAAAGTATCAACATATATAACTTGACAATCAAATTAATTAAACATTCAAACTATTCAAATATAATTAAGCAACATTCTAGCATTTAAAAATATGAAA
>Ga0214542_1005729_pt1 | contig 23336 bp, 12 predicted proteins | sample CNSS1metaG_FD_160096 | JGI IMG/M metagenome (GOLD analysis project Ga0214542, IMG submission 160096) | Root nodule microbial communities from cowpea collected in UCLA plant growth center, Los Angeles, California, USA - CNSS1 | ecosystem: Host-associated > Plants > Roots > Nodule | place: USA...
CCAGGAGCTGACACGTGGCATGTACTGTACAAAAACGTTAACTATTTAAACACCGTTAGTGAAAAGGACCAAATTGACCACAATTTGACGAAAATGAGGATCTAATTGAACATAAAACGAAAATAGGGACCAAATTGAATAAAATCAACAAAAATAGGACCAAATATATATTTAAGCCTTCCAGTAACAAGTACATTCCCTGTTACAGCTACACATTTGTGGTTACAAGAAAACGTACTAATGGCATCGATCATCAAGGTTTTCAATAAAGTAAAGATGTTTGCCAGTTCTTTGTAGTATGAATCATACAAGAGAATTAAAAAGCATATATATATATATAGAACTCATAAAGTAGGGTTTGGTGAATATGAAAAAATGAGACAAAATCATACGCCCTGAACACTTCCCAGCTTTTAAAACATTCTCAAACCTACAAGCATAAGTGTCAATGCATGATGAACAACTGTGTTACATGGGAGGAAATAACTGCAGCTAAACTCCACCTGAAATCACCCAAAGAATCGTATCTAGATCTAGAGAATTCAAGCTTTTCCCAACTATAAATAGATAATTAAGTAAAAAGCTATGCCCCTAGCTTACAAATCCAAGACAACCCCATCACCAGCGCAAGGAACTGAGTGCATATAACATTATACAATTACCATCAAAAGCAACAAGAGCAGTCAAATGGGCAGAGAGGGGTATTTCCAGCATCTGCTTTATTAATACCTAACTCATCTTCAGTGTAGATGGTAAACCCGTCCTCGGTTTTCCTTTTTGGTCGAGAAGGTCGGTCTGCAAACTCACCATCGTCTGATCCATCTGTTTTCCTCTTCACAATCTTCTTTTTCTTCTTCTTTGTTTTATCAGTACTCTTATTTACTCCGTCAGATTTTCCAGTGTTTTTCATTTCAGATTTCTTCCTCTTTTTTCCAGCAAATATTTCATCAATTTCATTACATGTTTTTTTTGGTGTAGAAGAGGCTTTCTCCTCTTTTGCAACAGCATTCTCCTGCAACTGATTTGGTGTTGTTTTAGAACTCTTCTTCGTCATTGAAATTAAAAGAAAGCTGCATATCAAGTTACAACCTTTGTGAGAACTGAATTATTCAACAAACAAAAAAGAAGAAAAACAGTTCCCCAGAGAATAAGATTAAGACGAGATAGGCCAAGGCTTTTTCATTCAAGATTTAGATTCTCGTTTTGAATATTCATCAAAGAGAAAAGGATGTATAAGTACATTTTATGTCATCAGAAGAAAAAATGTAAAACAAAAGAGGAAAAATTCCAACCCAAATAAAACTCTAGTATCATCAGATTTTAAAAGTAACGAAGAAGATAGAACAAAATACAATTACAGAAAAAAAGAGTAAAGAATGAAAATTAAAAAGAACTGATCGTTATCCTATAGTCCACTAACCATTTTGAACCAAAAATCACTAATTCACAGAAATATAATATAACTCGGCAATACCATATTGCCAATTAAATTAAGGGTTAATTGCTTTATTCGAAGTTCTGGTGACTGATTACCCTTTAATTGGCAAAGAGCAGCAATCAGAATTTCTGCAATATTAACATAATAACAGCAGATATTCCATTCAAACAGAGAACCGAAGTTTTAAATGATATTTCAGATTGAGAGTGTACAAAATTCCCAGTAGTTTCCTTCTGCTAATGTGTCAAGAATGAAATGAATTATAAAATTAGGATGAACTCCTAAGTTCAATTGCTGTCAGAATCAGTATAATTAGATTTAATCCCTGCATCCATGGGCAAAGCTAAAACAGGCATTTTATTCTTGCCAACACAGAATTACCATGTAACTAAAAACCAGTGATCACTACCTAAAGACAAATTTGCAGAAACTGTATTTACACGAAATCAGAAAGTGCTATATAAATTTCAAAGGATGAGAAAAAAAAGGGGGTAAGTGCTATATAAAATTTCAAAGGATGAGAAAAAAAAGTGGGTAGCGTTATACCAATGCACGAACCAGGGGAAACCGATGATTGTGGAGAAAGAAATTAGCTCTGATATTTCATTCTTTTGAAACCCTACTGCGAGGATATGCTATAATAAAAAAATATAACGTTTTAAGCTAAAATCTCTGTTTTTTTTAAGCATATACAAAGAAGAAGCTAGTATTGTTCAAAATCATTAAAATCCCAATTCAGATTATCCACATCTGTTACAGGAAGTTTAATCTCAAACACAAAACAAATTCAACAAACAATATCGTACATCGGAACCAGAACAATTCAGAGAAGTCGGGAAGGGAAGTGGAGGACCAACCTGTTGCGACGACGGACACAACTCGAGAATGCAGGGAGGGCGTCGTTCACGCCGGCGATTAGCGGAGCTGCGTAACTGCGTCCTCGCGGTTATGGTGGCGGCAGAACCAACCGCAGCGGCGCGTGGGCGTTGATGCCTGTGGTGGGGGATGTGAGAAAGATGCTCTGAGAGTAAGAAGAGTTGGGTTAGGGTTAGGAAATTAGGGGAAACATAAATGGGCCAATAGGTCCATGAATCCTTTTTCTTAATCTTTTTTTATGGCTGGAAATATGTTTAAAAAATGGGTTTAATTATTACACTAATTTTAATTTTAAAATGGAGATAGTCATTTATCTTCTTATATACTATTATTAAAATAATAATTATATTCTTTATTTTATTATATTTATACTTATATTAAAATTATATTTAATTAAAAGAATAAATTAAAAAATTTCGTTATATATATTATAGTTATTTGTTTATTTATACTAAAATAATATTTTTAAATATAAATTTTATATTTATATGAGACAATTAATAATTTAAGGTATTTTTGGACGAAAAGATGAATTTGAAGAAGTGAAAATAAATAAATTTGAAGAGAAATAAAAAAAAAGATTATTTGAATTAAGAAAAAGACGAAGAGAATTAAGACAAAAATTTATAAAAGTGTATGAATATTTGATTGATGAGTATATTATTTAATATAATATTATTATTAATTAGAAAACTTAATATTGTTAATATTTTTTATTATTATTATATTACAAACATACTTTAGGAAAGTTAAAAAAATAGATATACAACATCTTCTTTGTTTGGTTTTTCTATTTTTAACTCTAAATAACTGTTTCTCTCTTTTTCGTCCGTTGAGCCAAACAAGGACTTAGTAAAAATATATTGTTTGTGATGATTTTAATAAAAGAATCAAATTTTTTATGTTTGAAAACCATTTTTAATTTGTTTAAATTTAGCCAACATATTGTTTTAAAATTGTTAAAGTAAAGAAGAAAAGTATCATTTTATTAAAATAAAAAAAAAACTTTTACATCGTTCATTCATTAAAAATAAAATAAAAAGATATAAATGTTTATATTAAAAAATATGAAGAAAGTGAATGTCTAGCTTAAAATATAATTATACAGGAGATAAGTATTGTTTTTCTTTCAATTTACGGTTTAATTATTATTTTTTATCTTATTATTAATATATTTTATTCAATTTGGTCTCCAGTACGAGTTTAATTAAGTTTTCCAATTTTTTAAAAACATAATCATGTGACTGTTTTAAGCTTCAATTGATTCCCTAAATTTTTTGAAAAGAAACATGTGACTTTTTTTAATATAGAAATGGGCGGCGGTTACATTATAACTTTCTATTTACATTGACTATAAGGTACAATGAAAGTGTAAACATGATATTTATATTTATTCTTTATTTTAATTAAATTTAAAAATAAAAAATCACTTTTCTCTTCTTTTAATTGTTACTTTATGTTTATGTTTATTTTAATTTATTTTAATTATTTTTTTTATATTAAATAAATTTATTAGTAACTAAAAAAAAGGTAAAAGTATAATTTCTATACGTATATTTTTTAATAAATTAAGTTGTTTAATTGATAAACTTAGTTTACTGTACTTATATATTATAATAATTTAATTAACCTTAATTCTACATAATTTATAATATTATGAGTAATTTAAGTTCTTGAATTTTATAAATTTATGAAAGCAATTCAAAAATTTAAATACTTTATAATTTCTGTAATATTTTAGTAAATAGAAAAGATTATATATAATATCTAGCTTCCCTAATTTGTACACCAATAAAATAGAGAAGGTTATATTTTTTTAATACTTCTCACATACATTTTCACATGCAGTTATAATTGTAAACACCTAAACTTGATCAAGGTATAAATTTATTTGTCTTTCCATCTTATGATACATGTTTTAAACAAAATCATTTAAGATTGAATATGTTTAGATTGATCATCGAGCCTCAATATGAATTTTGCTAAAAACTTTAAGACATAAAAAGGACTTTTATTAGAGACTGTACTGGTAAAGTATTTCTTGTAACTTAAATAACATGTGGAGTAAACATTTCATCTTTAATAAGTTTTATTCAATTAAGAAAATGTTTGGATAAGTAGATGAATAAAACTTGATAATTGTTTGTGTGTGAAATATTTACGTAAACTTATTTATGACATTTACACAATAATATTATTTAGAATAATTAAATATAAAAACATTTTATATACTATTTTTAATATTTTGTACATCATTACAATTCATGAGTGATTATTCATGATGGTCTACTATCAAAATGTCATGGCAAATGGGATAAAATTGTTAAAAATAAAGTATATGTTTTGGTTAATATTAAACAAGTAAATGGTGACAAAGGAAAAATGAATTAGTGTTATATTTTAATTAAAATAATCTTATAATATGGGTTAAGTAAGAGAAAGTTAAAATAGTTGAATTATTATTGAGTGTATGATTGAGTATATATTATAGTAAGCTAAATTGTTGGTGTGCATTTAAAAATAAAATAATTTAAAAACTTGAAAAAGTACACTTTACTGTAATTTAAAAAATATTATGATGCGTTTACTTAACTTAAATTGAAATTATATATATATATATATATATATATATATATATATATATATATATATATATGATATCATATTCAATTAAATGTAATATTTCAAAAATTAAAAAAAAACAATAAGAATGTGCTACTTAAAATGTAAGAAGAATAAGATGAAACAATAAAAATGAAAATAACTAATTTATTTTTATTACATAATTTTGAAAAGATTACACCTTCTCTAAATTATGTATTTTTTTTATCATAACCAATACTTAACTATAAGTGGATTTATAGAACAGATTTACTATTCTTAGATTTAGAATCAATATCATTGGGAACCATTTTTTTCCAAAACCAATGTGAAGTCCAAAGTATGTTCATTTCTTCAATGGGAACGTTCTTGGTTTCAGGTAAAAGTAATGCAATGAAGATGGTCATGATAACCATAAATCCTGCGAATAAGAAGAAGAGACCAAACTTCAAGTGACAAAGCATTGTAAGAAAGACTTGAGCAATTGCAAACGTAAATAACATGTTGGTCACAACATTGATAGCTTGACCTGCTGGTCGAATTTCTAAAGAACATATTTCACTTGGCACCAACCATCCCAACGCTCCCCATGACCATGCAAATGCTGCAACATATGCACAAATAAAGAACAACAAAATATCTGCTTCAACTCTACTGAATGCTCCTTGACCATTTAGCCCAAACCTTAGACCGATCATGATTCCAACGATAACCTTCCATCAAAAGTATTAGCAATAAGAAACATTATATATAACAAATTGTGTTTTCCTTAGGTTTCAATATTTATATAGTGATACACAAAAATATTCTTTGTTATACAAATTTATCCATGGTTGTTCAAGTAATATTTACTAAATCAACCATGCATGTTCATAAACAAGAAATTGTTGGAGATTTGTCATCAATTAGATATATGGTCAATTTATAATATGTAAGTGAGTACAAATCTCATTTTCTAAGTTGATTTTGTTGGTTTGAGTTAAACTTAAAGTCTACTTATTAAGATTGTATCATAATCATTTAAAGCCTATTTTGATGAAGTTTGTGATTTGTTGGGTTTATTGTGTCACACATTATTTTGCTACTATCAGACCATCCTTAAATATCTAGTCTTTCGCTTGAGATGTATATGAACCTCAACTTACAAGCTGATTTTGTAAGACTAAGTTATGTTTAAATCCATTTCTTAAGATAAATTAGCAAGGTTTAAAGTTTTATTGAAGTTATGAGTTGAAAGTATTGGACTTATTAAATTTTACCTGACAAATAAACATTTGGACACCACCTTCAAGAAGTAACACTCTTCTTCCAAACTTGTCTACTGTTAATATAGAAACTAGTGTTGCAACAACATTAACAACTCCAGTGATAACTGCAGACATGAGTGAAGCATCACTACCAAAGCCCAAAATCTGAAAGAGAACCGGGGCATAAAACATGATGACATTGATGCCAGTGAGTTGTTGAAAGGTTGGAATAAAAATGCAGAAAATTAGTTGAGGCATATATTTTGGTCTTGTAATGTTCTTCCATGGATGTTCTACATGTTTTGCCGTTTCACTAGCCTCAACAAGATCTTGATATTCCTCGTCAATTTTCTCAGTGCCACGAATTTTTTTCAACATTTTCTTAGCTTTTTCATACTTTCCTCTTTCAATCAAAGAATTAGGTGTTTCAACCACACAGAGAGATCCTATACATAACAAAATTGCTGGCACAACTGCAATGCCTAGAGAAATCCTCCATCCATTTTCATGCTTAGATGTACCATAGTTGATTAGGTTTGCAACTAGGATACCAAGTGTGATCATCATTGAGAAGCCAATATTGAGTGCTCCTCTAATTTTTGGTGGAGCCACTTCAGACAAATACACTGGTACAGACTATTGATGTAATAAACAAAGGTGGAAAAGTTAATCATCATTTTCCTTGGAAAATACAAAAACACAAACCAGATTAAATGATTATATGTATAACTTATGTTAATTCTTACCTGATTACAAAATCCCACTCCAATTCCTAAAAATAAACGACCAATGATAAGCATTTCAATGTTCATGGCAAACCCATTCAATAGTGAACCAACAAGAAAAAACAAGCCTCCAATGAGCATAGAGGCTTTACGCCCTAGCATTCTAGTTGTAGTAGAAGCAAAAAAAAGAAGCTATTAGCGCTGCAAGGTATAAGGAAGAGGTGAATAATGTAAGAAGTTGGTCGTCAAATTTGCAATATTGATTCTTGCTTTCTGATTTATCTTTCATCTGTTTGTACACGCCAGGGAAGAACTTAATCAAAAATGGTTCCATGGAAGTCACTCCTCCTGTAATACCAAGATCATATCCAAAGAGAAGACCTCCCATTGCAGCCACAAAACATGTAATCAGTACAAATGTTGTGACATTCCCCTCATAATGTTTCGCTTCATCTAAAGAAAAGCCACCTGCCATATTTCAAATTGTAGTTTTCACAAATATCCTAACTCAATTCCACTCTCCTTAATATTAATTGACCCCCTTCAGAAGTATGTAACTATTACAAGAAAAGAACAATAACCACTTTGAACAATGTACTTTCTCCTTTTCTTTCTTTCTTTTTTCTCTTATCATTGTTTTACACATAAATTTATGTTTTCATAAGTAGAGAAGCAAAACACTCTTGATGGTTGAAAAATGTTACAACAAAAATAGGTTTCAATCGTCACTTATCCATTACTTTTTTGTTGGAATAATGAATAAATTGATTAAATTTATTAGTATTTGCTAGAAAGTTGGAAATCAAGTTATTATTTACCTCAAAAATATTACTAATTAAAATTAAGATTTGAACTTTGTTATTTGACTCATTCTTATTATTGATTTATTCTCCCACACTTTAATTTGTGTCTAACAAAGTATAATTATTTTTTTAATTCATAAACACAGTGTTACCCCACAAATGTAATTGTCTCCGTGGGTATTTACAAATAAAATTTGTCACGGATAGTTGGTATACACAAGTATTTATTATATGCAGGTAATCAGTATTTTGTTAAGTTAAATATAATTAAAATTAAAATTTAATTTACATTTTATTAGGTTAAATTTAAATAAAATTTAATTTATATTTAATTTAATGTATATTATATTTTATATTTATATTTTTTGTAATTTTATTTTAAAAATTTAAAAAATATTTTTTAAATATTCGTAGGTATCCATAGATAACCATGAGTTTTAAAACATCCATGAATTATTTTATTCGGGTATCCAACAGGTAAACGGGACGGTTGCAAGTCAACATTTTCTTGTGGGTCGAGTCAGGGGTAAACACTATCCGTATCCGACCCGACCCGACCTGTTGTGATCCTACTTGTGCATTAAGTAAAACTTGTGATACATATTTGTTAGCATTTTACAATTAATTGGATTAAAAGTGTTCACATTATTGCATTTCAAAAAAAAATAATGGATTTTGATTGAGTATTGAATTAGTAGTGGGACCTAGTTAACAAAAATGTCTAAAAAGATAATTAAATCTAAATTTAAATAAATATTTTAATCTTTAAATGTTAAAAATATACTTTATTATTATTATTATTATAAAGAAATAAATAGTAAAATTATCCTTTTGTTTTTAAGAAATTAGATTAAAAGGATAAGAATCATGGATATTCGTCCCATAACCCGTCTCCATATTCGTTCGGGTATCTGTTATGTGGGTATCTGCGTATTTTTTTAATATTCACGGATACTCGTAGGTATCAATGTGTATTTGCAAAAAAAAAATTAAAAATATTTAATAATACATCACCATCATAAATTGAAAACAAAGTCCAAAGAACTCATTTAAATGATGTTGAATGACAAATTACAAAGAATTATATTGTATTTTAAAAATAACTCATTTAAATGTGTTAATATTTTAATCATTTTTTTAATTTAAATGTTTTAATGTTTTAATCATTTTTTTAATTTAATTTAGAGTTTAGTGAATACGGGTATCCACGAGCAGTGACGGATCTTGACGAAAATTGTTGGGGGAACCAAAATAATACATCAAAAATTTATATATTTAATTATTGTCACTAATAAAATAAAAATAAATACATAATTTAGTATAACAATAACTAAAAAAGAAATCACACATATCTAAAAAATTGTCAAAAGAAAATTCAATAATAATTAAACCCACACTTAAAATCCAGTTATAAAAAAAATATTTTTTTTCTATTTTCATAAAATAAAAAATTAATATACAAGAGACTGATTAAATAAATGATTAAACTAATATTTTACTATCAAGCGAGACAAGAGAGAATTACCTTCTTCTTTATTTCTTCAAGAATGGAAGAAAATCGCTGAAAGATGAGAGCAAAAATAATAGATTTTTTTCTCTTAAAAACAAAAGAAGATAGGTGAAAACAATTTGTGAGAAACTCAAGACATATAATGGAACTACAATTAAAATTTGGTTATAAAAAAACATAGTATAATATTTTTTCTTCTATGTTCATAAAATAAAAAATTAATATAAAACAGACTCATTAAATAAATTATTAAACTAATATTTCACTATCAATTGAGACCAAAAAATTATCTTCTTTTTTCCCCCCTCGAGTATGGAAGAGAACATAGGAGAAATAAGAACAAAAATGATAGATCTTTTTCTCTTCAAAAATAAAAGAAAACAACTAAGAATGAGATATGAGAACAATTTGTGAGAAACTCAAGACATATAATGGAACCACAATTAAGATTCGGTTATAAAAAAACACACAATACAATCTTTTTTCTTCTATATTCATGAAATAAACAATTAATATAAAGGAGGATCATTAAATAAATTATTAAACTAATATTTCACTATCAATTGAGAGGAAAAAATTACCTCCTTCTTTACTCCCATCAGAATGGGAGAAGACAAAGACAAAGGAGAAATAAGAGCAAAAATAATAGATCTTTTTCTCTTCAAAAACAAGAAAAAACATGTGAGAATGAAATACGAGAACAATTTGTGAGAAACTCAAACCATAATAAATAAAAAATAAAAAAAATATCTTGATAAATCTTTTTATTCTTTATTTTTTATTATGTTTAATTTTATATTTTATTATTTATTAACATTAATTATTATGTTTATAAAAGAAATAAAATATTTGGTTTAATTATAATATATTTTTTAATATTTATAATATAATATAAAAAAAAAATTAAAACTTTGGGGGGGGGGGGGGGGGGGGGGCATGGCCCCTCCCTGTCCTAACAGTGCTCCGCTACTGTTCACGAGTACGAGTACTATGATAGTCGTAACCGATTCCGTTAACATGCAGGTATAAAAAAACATGTACCCATTATTTGCGAGTATTCATTTACAATATCAATTTTCTACTATTGCAGGTTTTATCTACTGTACCACAAGTACATCCTAATCTAAATAAATTAAATACCTAAAGTTTTTAAATTGTAGAAAGTTATTATTATTAGTTTATTTCTTCGAGTTTTATATAATCATTAAAATACAGTTTGATTTATGGGGGGTTAATTTTTGTTAAAGATTTTAATTACGCAATTTAATTGAGTAATTAGTCTTAGTCATATTCTTTTATTTGTATTATTTGAATTCTATAATTTGTTTTAGAAATTTGAGTATATTTTCGGTAATCAAATTATGTCTTAGGCTTTTATATATATATATATATATATATATATATATATATATATATTTTAATTTTGGTTAGGTTTGTTCAATTTGATATTTTTTTTTACTATTCTATTAGGTCTTAATTTTTTTTTTTCAAATCTTGTCATTTTTTTCCTTTTTGCTGACAGCGTTGACATAGTTAACAATGTACATGTCACGTGTCAATTTGTAATATTTTTTATGTTTTAAAATATTTTTTTAACTTTTTTAATTCAAAAAATTTGTTCACATGTAAAGTCAGTATTGTGTTTTACGTGTTAGTATCAATGTCACATGTTTAGTCTTAATTTTTTTTAAATATAAAAAATTTTGATCATTCCGAAAGCAAATTTATTTTTTATATAAATGTTATACTAATAATTTGTTTTAAATTTACATTTTTATTAATTATTTATTAAATTAAATTATAAATTCTATATAATTCTTATATTCGATTATTAAATAAAATTTTATTATTAGTAAAACATAAATTTAATATTTATAAAAAATTATAATATTTCTAACATTTTTTAAATGTCAAGTAAAACATAAATTTAGTTTTCTAATATTTTTAAATATCTAGTAAAACTTAAATTTAATATTTCTAAAATATTACTAATATTTTTAATATTTTTAAATGTCAAATTTAAAAATATTAATATATTTAGAATATAATTTTTAGTAGAAAACATTTAATAATTATATTATATTAATATTATAATAATTTTATTCTATTTAATAATTGAATCTAAGTATTATATTAAATTTATAATTAAATACAATAATTTATAATTGAATTTTAAATATAATTTAAAAAAATTTCAAATTTAATAAAAATATTAGTATAATATTTATATACAAATGAAATTTAGTTTCAATTTGAAAGGGGAAAAATTGTTTTATTTTAACAAAAATTGATACTGAATTGAACAAAAATAATGAATCTAAGGGTTGAATTGAACAAAAGATAATGACACAACTATGAACTAACATATGACACTGACATTGACATGCGACACAATGTTGACTTGACACGTGAACAATTTTTAAAAAGAAATTAAAAAAATAAAATTTGGAAAATAATAAAAAAATTAAAAAAATCACAAATTAACACATGACATACACAATTCATAGACGTTAACTATTTAAATGTTAGCAAAAGTGACCAAATTGAAAAAAAAAATGACAAAAAATAAAACTTAATTGAACATTAAAACAAAATAAGAACAAAATTGAACAAACTCGACAAAAATAGGGAGCAAAAAGTATTTAAGTTAATGTATTACTTGTGTTTATTATTTGGATGCAGTAGAAAACAACCACTTAAACAAATTAAGTTGCGAACTAGGCGAAAAATTTTGTAAGGTAATGATTTTTGAATCATTCCAAAAATAGGGTAAATTTTATTTGTTTTCGAGAAAATTAAGGATCTTAACATCTTATGATGAAATGAATTGTAGGATAAAGATTTCACTCACATATGGATGAAACCAATCAAAATATAATTTTGTGTGATGGGAATTGCACATGTAATTGAGAGAATTATACAATTGGGAAGTCATTTGGCTGAGAAAGTAGTTGAAATTGCATTTGTTATGAGTTGTTCAATGATGAGGATTTTGGTTGATGTCATTAATGGATGTTGGTTCCATAACATGTTCATTAGGAATAACGTGTTTAAAAGGATGAGTGCAACTTTGATTGGCACCTGTGCACAACCACAAAACGGTTCAATCCATCTGTCTAAACACAATTATTATTTGGACTCAAAAGTGTGTTCTAGCTTATCATTGATATAGATACTGTCATTGTCTTGTGCCGAATTTTCACTATTGAGTTCAACTTATTTGTTGTGTTTTCTTGGAGTTTAAAGGCTTCAAGATAATTCCCAAATTCTGAATACCATGCAATCAGAATCTAGGAAGGTTGCTTCAAGAACTAGACCTACTACCTCAAACCCAAAAGGAAAAAACAATGGTTTAATATATGGTTTTGCTTCCTGATTTGGCTTGGATTGCGGGAAACTTATTTGCGGATTGACTCAAAGGTTTGGAAGACCCAAAACAAACTTAAGATGAGGTTTTTTATTTAAAATTTATTTTTTTAACTTTTTTTTTATATAATTTATTGTTTAAATTATCAAATTAATTTCATTTAATATTTCTTTTCAATACATGATAAGACTAATTCGTTCAATATTTTTATATATTTTTAATTGTTATCATAAGTTTGAGACTTAAACTTATCATTATCACTAACTACTTCTCTTTTTCTATTGTTGCTTTCACGTATATTTATATTTTTATTATCTTGTTCATTCATAGAATAAAACATCCACTTGTTTTTCTAATTCATTCTTCATGTCTATTTTTATAAATTTATTTTTGTGATGCAACTAAAGCTTCAAATTTTCTCTTCTTAAATTTTGAATTGCCTGATTCAAATTTTTTAGTTTATATATATATATATATATATATATATATATATATATATATATATAAAATAAAAATTTGTAATACATAAAACACTACTAAAAGTAAGTATATAAAAAAGAGAGTTAAAACAATAAATCTGGTTCTGGTTGTCAAGAAAGTAAACTCGATCTTAGACATGTAGTATCTTGAAGTCTCAAGCCTCTTTCTATTTCTCATGTCTAAACTTTTTCATAAACTGCAAATTTATTTTGAGATTAATCATTAATAAAAATAAATAAAAAAATTATTGTTTCTCAACTAGAACCTTAAACCATAAACTCTAAACAAAACCATACAAAAGAAATGCATTTCTAATCCTAATACAAATTCAATAAATTGAATACAAACAACATAAACACAAATAGAAAGAAAAATATACTTACAAAAAGTGAGAATAAAAATATTGTTACACATAGACAATATGAGATTCAAAGAATGAAATTTGTTAAAATGTTTGAAAAAAAACTTATAGAGTAGAAAAAAGTAAGGCCATGTAAGGAGTGAAACTAAAAGATAAGCGGTCACAAAGAAATAAAACAAGAAAATAAAATCAAAATTGAAGTCATATATAAAAGAAGAAAATATAATCAAAGTTGCAGTCACATATAGATAAAAGAAAAGAATAAAATCAAAACTAAAGTCACATTAAGATAAAGAAGAAAATATAATCAAAATTAAAGTCACACAATAGAGATAAAAAAAGAACATAGAATCAAAATTGAAGTCACATATAGATAACAAAAGAAAATAGAATCAAAATTGATTATAAAAGAATAAAGATAACTAATCATTCTTTTTTTCTCGAACAAATTTATAATTTATTCAAATAAAATTAACTCATTAAATATCATTTTTAATACTAGTGAAAATTAGCATACACTAATAATAATTTAATTAGATTTTATTCTCAAACATAAATATATAATTAATTTAATAGAAGTATATTAGTACTATTTATTTAGGCCTCTCTTTATCTTAGACATAATTTTATAATTAATTTAGCAGAGTTATATTAGTGCTATATTAATACTAAAAAAAATTTTGAGGCTTTCTTTTTTCGAACGCCTAAAGCGAATATTTTACGTGTTTTACCCTTGAGACAACCCACTTCTTGGTTAAATATGGGAAGATTTCCTGGATGGATTTTGATTGAGGTTTGATGAATGTTTTAAGTTAGAAAACGTTGTTTTATGCTCTTAAGTTGAATGTTGATGGTTGAAGATGGTCTAGTTAAAGTCAGCCTATTGAAAGTTAAACATAATTATAACTTAAGAAAGTGCTAAGGATTAGAAAGAATCTTGCACCACTCAAACTCATTGAAATAAACATGTATAACAATTTATCACTTGAGACTTAACTCACAAGAATCATAAAGAGAGGAGTTTTCCTTCTCATAAACACTTCAGACTTTTGCACATAAATGAATTTTCTTCGAAAGTAAGAGTGTCTACATTGTCAACGGTTGGGTAAGGTATGAGTAGTAGTTTCCACATACCTTATCCGCTGGATAAATATTTGTCTTGTACCCGTCCTCATATCCATGCGGGTATCTGTTAGGTACCCACATATTATTTTAATATCTGTGGATATCTTTAGGTACCCATAGGTATTTAAAAAAAATAAAAAAGTATTTAATAACATATTTTAACCATAAATTCAAATAAAATACAATACATCCTTATCATAAATTGCAAACAAAGTCTAAATAAACTCAAATTCATACTAGTCAAAACAAAATTATACAAAAGTAGATATCAAATGATGTTAAACACAGTAGAAGTTTTTTAATTTGTGCTTGGATTAACAAACCCACTTTAGAATTTAGCGGATACGGGTATCCACAGGTGCGAATACTATGATACTCATAATCACCCTGTTAACATGTGGATATATAAAATACTCATATCCATTACTCGCGGGTATCCATTTATAATATTCATTTTCTATCTGCGATTCTATCCGTGGATATCCATGAATTTTATCCCTATCAACGATATTGATAAATTTTATCTTATTTTTATATTTAATATTATTATACTTGAAAAAAATAGTTTATTAAACAAAAACCATTATTTATTTTCCTTAAAAAAATTGTAACTTTATAGAGCTATTTTTTTTCTCTTTATCTTCGTCCATACTTAAAGTAATTCTTTTTCTTACATCATCTTCTTCTTCTTGAGGAGAATTCATCCATGAATAAGAAAAACATGATTAGTAACAAATGACAATGGAGAATCTAATGCCAAATAATATAATTATATTCGTTAGGTCGAACGTTTGTTACTAGGAAAAAAGCCATAGTTAATATTTAAAATACAATTCTTACTATTTAAGAGAATAACACCTCAAGTTTTATCATTTAATTGTGACTTGATCTATCTACCATCTACCACATGACAATCCCCAATTTTCAACGATTTTGTTACCTTAACAACTTTGATATAAATTTTTAGATTGAACGTTTAAAAGTTATAATTGTAATTCTAATACAATTTTTCACATTTAAAAGTGTAGTCACGGTTTGAGTGTGACTTGGTCTATACAACTTCCATTATAGTTGCGCCCATCGAAGTTAGAAAAATGTGAATTTAAACTTTGTCGAAACCTATCCCAATGTCATATCCTCTACACCGTCCAAACATACAAATAACAACTACTGTACAATTTTTTTTTTCATAAGAAGACTACAACTTTGGCAAATTGTAAAAATATCATTAGGAGAAAGAAAAATCGAATTTGAAGTCTTCGCTGAAACTAAGATGTTAAATACATGGAGCACACATACTAATTCTTCTAAGTTGAATCTCCTTATCCGAAGAAATTTTACTATTTCAAAGAATAAAAATAATGAAATCCTCCCAAATCATCAAACATCTTCAGTTATAGGAATTTTTAGAAGAATGAAAGAAATTCCTAATCACTTTCTAAGTAAGGATACAAAAATCATTTAAGGTCTAATTAGGAACATCATATATGAGAAATAAATTTTATAGTGTTTTAGAAGAAGAATTTCTCGCAAAACATTATAAACACGAATGAGAGATATCAAGCTTTAGCATTCTAAGTATGAACAACTTTAGAAGAAAGATCTTTTCATTATCAGGAATCCAAACTATCTTGAAAATACAAATTTTAAAATACTAATTGTCATTCTAAAAGTGAATCTGCTCACAATTACCATCAATCTAACAATTTTTTTTCAAGATTAGGATCATACAATTCAGTAGCACCAAGCCAACAAAAAAAAATATAAATAACAAGCTTATCATATTTGGTTGCTATAAAATTAATTCTAATTTAATAAATTATGGGTTAAATATGTTTTTTATTCCTCGAGTTTCAGTTAAATTTGAAATTATTCTTTCTTCAAAATTTTTAACCAATTTAGTTCTTCATCTCTATAAATACGTGAATTTAGTTTTTTTAACCAAATTTTATTAAATTTATCTGACTTTAAAAAAATGATAGTATTTGAATTGTTTACACTATTTGACACATTTTCGCTTTAATGTTAATTCAAATATTATCATAAAACGCATTTGAAACGTCAAATAAACTTTAAAAAAAAATGGTTAAAAAGACTAAATCTGTATATTTATAAAGTTTGAGGACTAAATTAGGTCAAAGTTTTGAAGATAGAGTAATTTCAATTTTCAATGAAAATTAAATGACCAAAAACATATTTAACCCATAAATTATTAAACAAAAAGTTGATATATTTTAATTCAAACTTATCTTCAATTTAAGTTTAAATTAATAATTTATATCATAATATGACAATTTCCAAATATATATTTAGTTATTATACAATTTCTTAAAATGTAATGATTTATCAAACTAATATACGCTAAATGTTAAGCTAGACGATTATTTTTTAAATGTGGCGTTTCCATTTTTGTGTTCTTAATCATTTATTTAATTTAATGTATATTTACAAAAGTAGCATAATTTTGGAAGGAAATTTTTAACCAAAACTTTCTTCTTCTTCTTTTCTTTCTTTTATACATAAAAGACACTCTAAAAACATATAATTTTTTTAAAAACAAATTTCTATTATTTAATCATTAAATAGAAATGAGTATATTGAATGTTTTAAAAAGAAAAATATGAGTTGATTCAGAGTCAGAGGTGATAGAGAAGGATCAATCCTGTGAAATAAGTTTCAGGTGGTTTGTGTTTCCCCTTTGTTTCCAAGGTTTGTGCTGAGAAACCTCAACATCTTTTGAGTGCATTATTTCAATTCCATTTTGATGTCATCTTAGTTGGCCAGAGAAGGGACTCCACAATCTACCCCATTTATTCTGCTTATACTTTTATCATAATCTGACACCTCTCTCACCAAATCCTCAATCCAACTTCCCATTTCAAACACCAGATTGGGACCCTTCATTTTTCCACTTTCTAAACATTTCACATCAATCCACCCTCACCCAATTTTGCATAAACACCAAAATTTCCCTTCTCTCATCTTTTCTCTTTTGCTATTTCACTCCTCTCAAATTTATTAAACATAGATCCCCACAACCCACTCAGATTTAACAAGATCCTCCCCAATTAATTCCAACACCTAGTTTCAGATACCTCATAACATTCAAATTCATTTTTTCAGATTTGCTTCGTTGCTTTTTGGCTTCATTCTGGGGAGGCAGTAAAAACCATGCACCATCATGTAATCATCGCCTTCGCTTTTGACAACTATACACACATTGCACACGTGGCGACACGCTTTTATTTCGAATCCATGCCACCAACCATTTCATAGTACACACAAAAATATAAATACAACCAAAATTATCCCCATCCACACGCAGATATGGAACATGATCCAGGGAGGAGAGAGGAAAATACAAAAATTCATCATCTTGCAGTTCCACCAAAACCGCAGCAAAAATGTCCTCGCTGCAATTCCACCAACACCAAGTTCTGCTACTTCAACAACTACAGTCTCTCACAGCCTCGTCACTTCTGCAAAACATGTAAACGCTACTGGACGCAGGGTGGAACCTTCAGAAACATACCCGTTGGTGGTGCTTCCCGTAAGGCCAAACGTGGAAAAACAGATTCTTCTTCACTCTCCAATTCACTCACATTACCACACTCAAATTTCATGAACCCTTCTGCATCACTCACCATGGCTCACTCAACTAGCCCCTACTATCAACTTGCAGCCGCCGCCGCCGCCTCCGCCGGTGGTGGGTATTTGCCATCTATGGCAACGCTTCATTCTCTGACCACATCACAGCCTTTCAACCAGTACCTGAATGTTGCCGGTTCTTCTTCTTCTTCTTCTATTTTGCCTCTTCTGTCTGGCTTCAACGCTGCTGCTTCTTTTTCTCCTCGGTTCCATCACGTGGGAATCAGAGAGAGGGTGGAATCTCTCTATCCTGCACCACAACGTTTGCTTCCATCAAACATGTCTGGTGGCAGTGCTGCAGCAGCACAAAGCTTGATTAATGATGTTTCGAGTTCAAACCTGGCTGGTTCTGATGTCTCTTTGTGGAGTGCTACTATCAACGCCACTTCCATCACTGGAAACTCTGATCGCAACAATGTCAAAGGTGGTTCTTCCTCTTTGATCCCAAACCACTGGCTTCATCCTCCGGGGTATCGTCCTCCTCAATAATCCCATGGGAACTTGCTACAAGTGCAGACATGGAGAATAACTACATTGTCCTGTCACCAACTTCATGTGTTTGATTTTTGGTTTTTCCTTCTAGTGTCTTAATAAGGTTGCCGGATGTGTATTTATATTATTTAATTAAATTATGTTTTTGAGTGATCAACGCAAGAGGATTTTATTATGTCATAATATATAGCAACCATAGCCGTTTTGTTTCTTTGGTTACGAGATTAAACATGATGGTACAAGGTAGAACTAGTTTTTTTTTTTTATGATCCTCTGTTTTGTTAAAAGCAAACTAGTTTTGAAGGGAAGTGTGATGAGGACGAGGAAAGTAGATTGGTAATTAACGAGGATTATGGCTACTTATGAGGTGAAGCCATGCATGAAAAAGGTTAATTCTTGGTTTGAAAAGTTGATGGAAAAGGTTGTTCCCCATTGATTGTGCAAGTGGGGGTGACTAAATCACTTCACCTTTATATGTAGGTCGAGAATCTAAAATGCTTAACTTTAGTTCCGTTTTTTACGCAACATAATTGTGTTTTTTTTTTCTTTACTGAAGGTTAAAAATTTGTTAATTTAATTATAAGAAACTTGTTAATATTACATAGATTTAAGATTCAAAGCTCATGCAAAAATTTATTATAATATTAAGATTATTAAAAGGGTGATAAACTTAATTTAAGAATCTTACAGTCCACTTCCTACTAGTTAAAACATTATTTCTATTGTTTTTTTTTATTAAATCCATTATTTGTTTTTATTATTATACAATAATTTAACATTTTGAGTATTTTACATGTCTATTCTCTCCATCATAAATGTATCTGTAGTATACTGTACTATTTACTTTTTTTTTTAAATAAACAAATATTTATTTGATCTTTATTTTTTATTTCTAGTTTTATTTATCTTCACTACATAGTAACGTATCAATAATACTCATATAATTGTCAATAATAATATAGTTATAAAATCAACCTTTTCTTTAATTTTTGTTAACAAATAATAATTTTTATTTTAAAATTAACATATTGAATAAAAGGTTTGAATTTGACAAAACTGACGGATTTAAATAAGCTTGTATTAAATGCTTATAAGAAAATAAAAAACTAAAAACCAATTAAAAATGCATAAGACAAAAACAACACTCATAAGAATAATAAACAAAAATGGTATTGTCGCTGTCAAAATTTTAGAATGATTTGATCGATTTACTGATTACCTTATATGGTACAGAAAAAGATTTATAAGGATTTGGTTTATTAAATTATAGCATATTAATTATATTTTTGGGAATAATTTAAGTTTTAATCAAATTGAAAACTACAAAAATAAAAATAACTTCTATGTTCCTACAAAAAGAATAACTTTTATTCTATGCATCCTCCTGAAATGGAAAAAATTATGTGTTCTGTTCTGTGATTTGTGAAAACTTCAAATTAAAATATATAATATAACTCTTTGTTATTAAAAACTGGAGCATGCCTTCATGCATAAGATTTTAAAATGTATAAAAACACAATCTAATTCGTTTTTGTGTTTTTCTTCTTACAAAAGATTTTAAAATGTTTGAAAACACAATTTAATTCATTGTTGTGTTTTTCCATTTTATATAGTTTATTAAATGTCAATTTTTGATAGAAGTATAAATTTTGTTATCAGAATATGTAAAATAACAAATATGTTCATATTTTATACTGTATCTTTTTAAAATAAATTCCTTTTTTATTTTATTATTAAAGGTGTTTATAGTTTTTGTTTGTTAACTCTTGAATTTTTTGTCCGTAGATAAATTCTTTTAGTTATAAAAAGATTATAGTCAGTTATTATATTTTCCATATTATATATTTTAAGATTAATCTAATATTATATCTTAATTATTTTAACGTTTAAAATTTTAAAATTTTATACTTTATTTATACCATTATATAAAAGATTCTCTTTTTTATGTCCATATTTTGTTTCTTATTATACCCTAAAGTAACATTTTTTTAAAATTAGTTTTACTGATTTTACTCTTTAGGTAGTTTTTTTTTAATTTAACCGCTTTTATGTTTGACCATTTTTTTTTAATTTAACTATTTTTTAAATTAAATTTATGTTTAAATATCTTTTTGGTCCTCATTTTCGTAGTGTTTGTTACGGATGATTCTCATTTTGACATAATGTTTAAAATGGTTCTCATTTGTTACCGAATGTTTAAAATGATCCTCATCTTCGCAATTCATGTTTTATTTGATCCTTTCTTGTAACGCCGTTTAAATCATTAACGGAGCACACAGTTTGTTTTAAGGTGTGTTACGTGTACTGTACATATGACTAATTAACATTAATTTCTCAATTTAGGAGAAATTTTGCAATTAGGGCCATTTTTTCATCTTCGTCTTTCTTAAGCTCGAATTTGTAGAGGAAGCAACTAATACTTACAATTTCATCATTGGATTGCAGAGGTATACAATAAGGTATATGTAAGCATCACATCACTCTTTCCCCCAAACTACTGGGTGTGTGCTACTAGCAGCTTTCCACATGAGTATCTTTAATTTTTTGCCAGAGAATCTTTTTCTAAAACTTGCATAGAGATGCCTCATGCAAAATATTAGCTGCAACTGCAATCTAATAATGAAATGACAAGTATTAGCTGCTTCCTCGAGCTCAAAAAAGACGAAGATGAAGAAATTTTCCTAATTGCAAAATTTCTCCTAAATTGAAAAATTAACGTTAATTAGTCATATGTACAGTACATGTAACACAACCTAATACAAACCGTGTCAGCTGTACAATGCTCTGTTAATCATTTAAACGGCGTTACAGAAAAGGACCAAATAAAACATGAATTGCGAAAATGAGGACCATTTTAAACATTCGGTAAAAATGAGGACCATTTAAATATTCGATCAAAATGAGGATCATCCGCAACAAACACTACGAAAATGAGGACCAAAAAGGTATTTAAGCCTTAAATTTATCTCTGGAATAAATAAATGATTTATATTAAAATTATAAAATTTAATTATCTTTTATTTTTTTAATGTAAAAAGTAACAAACATTAGATATTATTATTTTTATGTTAATTAGTGTTTGATTAAAATAAATAGTTAAAGTAATATTTGTCTGCCTAATCGCGTGAAATCTGACCCAAAACTTGAGTCCGGTCCAGAAGATAAATAAAATGCCGTAGGTCAAGTCAGATCCAAACATTTGGAGCCGATCTAAGAATTTGAAGATAATATTTAAGTTCATGAACCAGTTCCAAACCTTTATAAGATATTTTTGATTTGTTTAATAGTTCCATGTAATCTAGAAGATATTTTAGCAAAATATAAAAAAGTATTATATCTTCAATCATTTTTAGAATGCTAGAGATATATATGATTTGAAATCCTTGAGATTATAAATAAAAGCCTTAATTATCATTTTGATTCCTAATTTGTTGGATTGGTTTATTTTAGTCCCCTTATTATTTCTTAGTTTAATTTGATATTATAATTCTTTAAAAGGTTCAATTTGGTCTCTGCCATTAAGTCAATATTAACACCGTCTCCGTACATGTCACGTGTCATTTTGTGAAAATTTCCATTTTTTTATTTTTTTTAAAAAAATTTAATTATTTTTTTAAAAATATTAAACTGCCATGTGTCACTTTATGGTTGTGACACGTGTCAATTTGAGATTCGTTTATTTTTTAAAAAAAATATATTGTCACGTGGCAGGTCACGATTGTGCCATGTGTCAAGCTAACATTCGTTGTTTTCAATTTAGTTCCTCTATTGAAATTTTGATTCAATTTAGTCCCCCAATTTTTTAAAATGATTCAAATTTGTCATCTCCAATTTGAGACCAAATTAATAATGAAGCTTAATTACAATTTATATATTCATATTAAAATAATTTTTTACCCTTTATACATCAAATCACTCCCTAAATACTCATGTTATTTCATTTCTTACATTTTTCACTTGTAATTTTTTACACTTGAAATTTTCTATACATGTACAAAAAAATAATAATTTGAATAGTTAGATGAAGTAATTTAATCTATAAATATAATAAAAATTATTTTAATATATATATATATATATATAAGTTATAATTAAGCTTAATTACTAATTTGGTATCAAATTAGAGAGGGCAAAATTGAATCATTATAAAAAAGGTTAAAATACTCCCTTCGTCCATGTTTTTGTTGAAAAATCTCAAATAGGTCCTAAGATTTTTTTTAGTCTCAATTAGGTTCATATTTTTGAAAATGTGTAACAATTAGGCCCATTCCGTTAGTATAGAGTTAACGGTGTTAAGGATATGCCACGTGTCAGCTTCTCATTTTTTTGAATTTTTGAATTTTTTTTGAATTTTTTTTGAATTTTTTTGAATTTTTTTAATTTTTTTTTGAAAATTATTCATGCCACGTGTCACATTAATATTGTGCCACGTGTCAAGTCAGTAAAGTGACACGTGTCAAGTCATTGTTTGAATCTCAATTTGGTCCATATATTTGTTATTTTAATTATATTTCAGTCTATTTTTTTTTTTAATTTTCAATTTCATCATTTCCAAATTGAGATCAAATTTAACTTTTATATAAATTTTATAATGATATTTTTATTAAATATTTTAATAATATTAAGTTTATTTTATATTTTTTTTTAAATTTTTAAAATATTT
>Ga0214542_1005730_pt1 | contig 23334 bp, 6 predicted proteins | sample CNSS1metaG_FD_160096 | JGI IMG/M metagenome (GOLD analysis project Ga0214542, IMG submission 160096) | Root nodule microbial communities from cowpea collected in UCLA plant growth center, Los Angeles, California, USA - CNSS1 | ecosystem: Host-associated > Plants > Roots > Nodule | place: USA...
TAAAATAAGAACTTTTTTTTTTTTTTTTTGTTTTTTGTTTTCATTATATGTAATGTTCATTTCATCTTATATACTGGTGTTTCGCGAAACTTCATTGCCAGTTAAAATTCATGATTAGAGGTTGGAAACAATAACACGTACACTAAACAATGCAGATTAATAGAGAAAACAGATAAAACAATTAATACAATACCATAAAAATAAAAGAAAAACTATAAGTTAACGTTATTTCAATTAAATTTGTAGTATTACAAATTTTTCGACCAAATTTAGGAAATCTTCTTCTTAAAAATTTTCTTACTAATATAACATTATAAATTATTGTCAAGTATTAAGTTTAATATGCTATATATTGTCGTCAAATTGCAAAAATAGTTTTATGCAACATTTTTTTTTAATATAAGGACTCAAATTTTTAATTTAACTAAAATATGTAATAATACCCTTTGTTTGGACGTGAAAGAGATGAATGAAAAACAAATCAACTGAATAAATTAAAAGAGGAAGAAGATCAATAAGATATTTGATTTTTTTTTTAAAAAAAAGAAGATAAAATGAATGTAAAAAGAAGTTTTTTTTTTTTCTGTATTTACTCACATTGGTCAAAAAAAGTATGCATTGTACTCGATTATTATTTAATTATTTATTTATTTTATAGGTGATTTGAGACAGATTCAAGAGGTTTAAAAATCATAAAATATATGTTCCTATAGTACCTTGACTCTATATAAAATTTTAACTAAAAACATTTTCTTTTCATGAAGAAACACTATGGTAGCTGACATTCATGATAAAATAGAAGTCTTTCATTCATTCTTTTTCTGTTTCTCCTATTTTGTGAAAATCAAGATTCATAAGCAGTAAATCATAGTTCTTAGTCCTCGATCATTTTGGATCCAAATAGCAATATACTTGTGTTGACATCACGCACGGTTTATCCACTCTTATTATTGATGCAGTACTAGTTGTCACTGATATATATAAAGAATGAAAGGAGCATGATGAGATGTTGGAGAAGTGTAGATGAGACTGAAATTAAAACTGAAATTGAGATGCAAACAAGTGTTTGATATTTTACAATGAGAAGGTACCAACTCGGTATCCTATTGGATGATTTTAGAAAGTAAAAGCACTGAAACCAACATTGAGATATATAAACTACAGTTATGGCTAATCTGAAAATTATTACAGCTGGGTCACACTCACTACTACCACCTTCCAAAAGCTTAAAGACGCAACAATGCTATACAGGTTAGACTTTAGGTGCATGCCACTGCCACACATATGCTATCAACAAAATATTGGTTGGAAGAAAAAGAATAGAATATCATACTATCATCAGCCGCTTAATGCATAAAAATATGGTTCACTCATAAACAAACTTTCCTCATCCATCATCACCCACAGAGGATCACAACAACAATACTCCCACGATGATGCAGATGGAGAAACCACCTGTTCACTCTCCCCATGAACAAAACTGTTGTTCTCTTCTGACATGTCAATATCTTTCCATATATCATCCATCGAGAACTCACCTTCACCTTCATCTTGGGTTGAAGCTCCTCCTGTGTCATAAAAGCTCTCTTCTCCTGCTTTTTTGGAAGCGTGTGGATCCACTTCATGCTTCTTTGAGGATACTGATATTGAGGAATGAACACTGGAAGAAGAAGAAGGTGTTGCTGTTGATGATGATGCAGCTTCTCCTCTTTTTTTCTCCTGCGCCTTTTTCCTCATCAGGGTCCTCCAGTAGTTCTTTATCTCATTATCAGTGCGCCCTGGTAACTTCCGAGCGATTCTTGACCACCTGCATATATCATTAGATTTTGAGTCAAAGTAATAGTGGTTTCAGACTGTTGATAATCCCAAGTTTTACCTCAACAATCTGCAGAATACTTAAAAATTACTAAGTTTTGGTTTGAAACAACGTAACAGAAAGGAAAAAACAACATAGTAGTGAAGTTGAGAGCATGTGTAATATATCTGGTTATGATCAAACCTATTTCCCCATTTTGAGTGAAGCTCAAGCACGAGTCTTTCTTCCTGGGGTGTCATCTTTCCACGTTTGAGACCAGGATGAAGGTAATTAACCCAGCGTAATCTGCAACTTTTACCTGTTCTATTCAAACCTACAACAAAGTCACGAGGTGGTTAAAGCTAAGGTGGTTCTTCCATAATGCATATGCCTAATGCCTATTTTACTGTCTCCCGCCACCTTCAAACCTGATACCTTAGCAATAAAGTCCCATCTACGGTCTCCGAACAACCCAACAAACGACACCAATTTGAAGTCTTCTTGTTCTGTCCATGGACCTTTACGAATTTCCTGTTGAACCATTTTCACACACCACAACTTCTGAAAATCGAATCTTTTTCTCTCCACTGTTCTTTCTTTCTTTCTTTCTTTCTCTTTATCACTTGCTGCCTCCTATGCAACCATTACCAACACTTATATATACGCCTTCTCGCACTCACTGTTTATTTTTTATAAGCCATCTTGCATATCCACCGTTCATTTGGTCATTTTCTCATGATGACATCACCCGCTACGTGGAAATAATCAGAGTAATAGATCAATATGTTCATGTAACTTTCACCGTTTTTTCTTTTTTCTTTTTTCTTTTTTCTTTTTTTTTCCTCTACCCATACTGCTTTATTCGTGTTGAACTTATCTGACAGATGTTGTTCTCCCCCAGTTCCACCTTCCCCTATGTATGCATTTTCAAGCCCAAGTTTCTGATTAATTAATCATATCTTCTAATCAAATGCATGGATTTGTCTCATAGGTGCCTCAGTTTAACACAAAGACAAGATTAAGCAGCAACACTCTGCAATATTGTACATTTTCACTTTTTTATAGCATATATGTATACCCTTTTGAATCCTTTATGAATAGTTTAAAGCATTTATTATATCATCATATGCTAAAGACTTTTTTTTGGGTGTTCTGTAATTGGCCTTTCATCGGGGGTGTTGAACAGTTGACTGGCTTAACATCTTCTGAAATATGCAGACAAGAAAAAAAGCTTGATTTTTTAGTTTTCAATCGATATTTGCATGTGTTAAATATGGATTGCAGAAAGAATGGTGTGTGAGAAAATTCAAAAGTTGAAGGGATTAAGTTGACGGGGCAGCCATGTTTGTTGATGAAGAATTTGATGGATATTATTACGGCTCTTGACTTCTGCAAAGGGCATCACAGAAAGAAAGAAAAGAGAAAGTGGAAGAAGACAAAAAAGTGAAGAATATAGGCAGAAATGGTTGAGATGTTTTGCAGGCAACGTTTTGTGAGAAATATAATATAGAAAATGGATAGAGATATTAGTGTAAAAACTATTGTTAGATAAATGTAGCATCCAAAGTTCGTGTGTGGTGCCCTCAGCAGAGAGAGTGTGGCACTATATGTCGGGCCAGTTTAGGTTATATTAAATATTACCATTTTTCCAACTTGATGTGCATGCCTCAAATAAATTATAATTTCAATTTTCAAATTTGCCTTTTGTAGCTAAGATCTGTGCTAAAAATATATTTTTTTCCTTGAACTTAATTGTATCTTTCTAAAAGAAATAAAACATTTTCTTTTGTATCAAAGCATGAATTTTATAGGGAGTTTATGAATATCATCATTATGTCACCTGAAATTCAAATAAATATACATATAGAAGGGCTTGTTTGATTCACTTTTCATTTTTGTTAGTTTTAAAAGTTTTTCTAAAAAAAACTATTTTCATATTGCATAAACAATCAATTCATTATTCAAAATATATTGAGTTTTGAAAATTAATTTCAAATTAATCAGGCGTTTTAAAATAAAAATAAAAGTAAAAACAAGTTCAAAATATCTACTCGTCTTCTTCTATTTTTTATCTTTATTTTTAAGTTTTTTTTTTAATTTTACGCTCTGTTTTTATTTTTATCAGTAAAGAATAAAATAATTAAAAATAACACTTCAAGGATACTCTAACCCGTATCCGGAAGGATGTACAACTTGTACATATAAAAACAAAAGCTTGGCTTCATAGCCTCATCAAAACAGAAAACTCACACAAGCCAATAAACATAATCAACAACATCACAGAGGCAACATACATAAGAAAACTCTAGATGCTACTATATGATTCACACATCAAGGGCCAATGTGTTAACACACCACAAAACTATTCACACCTATGTTTCCAAATAGCAATATATTTTGCATTGGACGGTGGTAGTTTGACACCAATACTACCATTTGACACTCATATAAATTAATATTTTATTCAAATAATGATATTTTATTAAGAAAAGTTGGTGTCAAATGGTAGTTATTTAGGAATGGTGGTGTCAAAGTAACTTTTTCCTTTTGCATTATATACAAAATCAGACTTCTCACATCCTTTAATCAATATTTCAATATGTCCCATATCTTGTAGAAAGAGAAAATCACTGACACACTGGTATATCCGTGGTCTTATTGTAATAGTGAACAACTTTTGTTTCCTCCATCTTCCAATTCATCTTTCACATGTAACCACACCTGCAAACATAATAGAAAACTTGGACTATAGGTATTAAAATCAGTCCTCCCCTCCACACATTCCTTACTTGTTTCAAGCCATGCAAGTACTTTCTAATCTACATAGTCATGTACAATTGTGAATGACTATGATATAGATATGATAAAATGTAAAGAATATAAACACCAATCTGAAAAGGAGAAGCTTACTTTTGTACTTTTATACTTCAACCATGTCCATGCTCTCGATTGAACTATGCTAAATATTTCTTTTGCACCGAATTTGGCATTCTTGAACACTAAATTGTTCTGTGTTTCCATATACTCAACATGATAGCCACCAACACCCCTTTTCAGATTATATTCCCTTTGTAGTTAAGTTAATTAAGTGAAATTGCTGAAAGTTTTTTTGAACCTGGTTTTGTTGTACACTCAAAACCCCTATCCATCTATTGCACAAATTCTACACTTTGTTGGCAATTTTACGCTCTGCTATATATTTTGCACAACCCTTCATCACCAACTATATGTATGAGCAGCTTTTCCTTATTTATACTGAAAACTAAAAGCAAATTTTGAAAATAAAAGGCAAATACACTTTATTTGTTTTGAAAAATTGCACAACATCATCTTTGAGTAGATACAAATAGACCACATAAATATTCTAATAGAATATTGTGACTTTAACTAAAGTTAGCTGAAAAGGGGAAACAAAAACTGTTTAATCCGACCAAAGTTGAGGTGAAGTAATAATTTTTTCATTATTAATTTTAATTTTAAATTAAAAGTTAAAAACAATACATACTTTTATCTTTTTCAATTTTTTAGGAGCTAAAATTAATTCTGGTAGCTATTACTCAGGTCCATGGTATTTAGTTTTTAGTGTAATTGTAGGAGTTAAAACAATATCTGAGGCTTTCCTTTCTAAGATCCCCAGATTCTTTATAATTCGTGTTCCATCAATACAACTTCTATTTCGATATTTCCAACAAAAACTTTTGGATTTTACAAGCTCACAACTTTACACGTTCTTTAACAAAGCTTTCTATATTTAATTGATAACTACTCCATCTTAATAAATCAACTCCAAGTATCGGTTACCGTAAGAAAATCTTTATTAACAACTAATTTTGATGATAAAAAATTATTAATAATCATAATATATAATTTAGATACTAATTTATAAAATAAAAAAGTTATTGATTACGAAAATAATCACAGTTATGAATAAAAAATTAGAATTAATCGTTAAATTGGTCACTAATTAATTAAAGACTAATTTAAATATTATTATCTTTAGTATCCAAATGTTTAGTGACCAATTTCCTTTAATACCGTAACTAAAACTTTTATAACTAAATTTTGAAACAAATTATTTTTTATTCATAATAGTAATAATTAATAATTTTTTATTCTATAAATTTGTATCTAAATTGATCACTATTCCTATTATTCATAGTTCTCAATCTGATCTCGTCCAAATCTTTTTCTTATTTTATTGTCTTATTAAGTATATAAAGAAAGAAGAAAGTCAAGCTATCGGGAAAGGAGTGAATTATTTGAATACTTCTTCCTCTTTTCCTTCTTCTCAAGCTCTTACTCTTACTAGTGCAGAGGAAGTCTTACGGCCAGACGACTTAAACGTAGCGCTAAGAATTTTTCATTACTAAAATTAGTTGTTGATAAAATTTAGTGAGTGGACTTATTCATCAACGTTTTAGTTAAAAAAATAATAATAATCAAAGTATGATAATTTTTCCTTACTTTCTTGACTTCAGACAACCAAAATGTAATTGAGTTAAAATAAAATAAAATTGCAAATATATATATATATATTAAAAATTAAGTTTTGAATTATTTAATTGAAAATTAATTGACCATAAATATTTTTGAAAAAGTTGTTTAAGTTGAAAGAAGATAAATTGGTAAAATAACAAATACAAAATCTTGTATGAACGAGTAATATATATAAACATCAATACTGTAAGGCCCCATTTTTATATTCTGCCCTAAAGTTGTTGGGCTGCCTTTGTGAGTGGGCCTAAGGCCGGCCCAACATATATAGTCTTTAGGTCTGCCCTAAACCTAGTACTCCTTACCATTTCAGTTGTCGTTCTTGTCTTGAGCCGCAGCCGTCTTTTACTCCCGCTAGGGTTCCAACGTTCTTCCGATTCACGTTTCATCTTGACCATAGTCCTGCTCACCTTGCGAGTCGGGTTCTAGAGCTACGGTGCCCCTTGTTTCAGTGCGGAGGTCCTGTGCAAACCCATTTCCAGGTAAGGGAAGCTAGAACCCTCCTGTTGGCTTGGTCTGAGTTGCTGTTTTATGTGGTTGGTGATTTCTTTGTGGTTGCCTGTTAATATGGATGCATGATGCGATGGGATTATTGTTTATGGTATGTATTCACATCTGTTGCGGGGAAAACAGTGGCGGGCTCTGATAAACTCGCCCAGGCGAGCTAGTCTCGCCTAAGCGAGATTAACAGAGGCTCGCCTAAGCATTTTCTCCACGAATGGTCGCCCAGGCGACCTGCTGTGGCTTTTGAGCGAGCAGGCAACTCGCCCAGGCGAGAGGGATCTCGCTTAAGCGAGATCCCGCGTTGCCCACACACTTGTTTTTGTGCTCTCGCCTAGGCGAGGGGGAGGCTCGCCTGAGCGAGACCCCTCAGCCTGAGCGAGGTGCTGGGCGAGACTGTGCTGTGTTTGAATGTCTATTGGTCCCTGAATGATCTGTTTTGGTTGAGTATGATTGTATGAGGAGTGATCTGTATATAATGGAGCATGAAGTATATTTTTGACATGATTCATGAATTGTGGATGAAGAGTTGGTATGAGACTTAGCATGCAAAATGAATGTGTGGTTTGAAATCTAAGGAACATGGTATTGACATGAGATGAGATCCTAGATTCATGGGATGGTGATGATCAGTGGTATGGGCTCAAATGTGATGCGTATGAGGAATAAATCTCATGGATGGGTATGGAATTGTAAACATGCTTTTAATATTCTAGTAGTGCTGAGTTATGAATGTTGGTCCGTGTCAGCGTGTAAATTCCTTGGGGTCTCTAGGTGAGACCTCCGGGGTTGCGCTTCAGTGGTCGGGACGTAATCCCATGGCCCCTGTTAGTGGGTGTCTATGGCGATGCCCCATCTGTATAACTAAGTAAGGATTCAAGGTAAGGACTGTATCCTGACACTCTAAGGGGCCAGTTAGTCTCACTTAGAGCGGACTGACCCCTGTGGTGAGAGTAGCAGGAGGCCTGAAATTCATTAAGGGCTAACCTTGTGGTGAGGGAGAATTGTTTCATCGTGACATTTGTAACACATAGCTCGGGGGTGAGCAGCTCAGGTTCGAGCAGGGGTATCCACCACAAGTGCAAGCATCCGCTGAATCCGACTAAGTTATACATATCCGGATGAGTCGAGTCGAGTCGTAGTGTATCGAATGAAGAGTCATGACATGCTTGATTGCTATATGGATATGGAATGATAATAATGTAATTGACTGTATGATAAGAATGTGTTGGCTCTAGCTTACCCTGTTTGTTGTATGGTTGCCTTGTATGTGGTTCTTCTTTCTTGCGATGATCATCGACTCGGTTGATGGGAGCAGATGGGCGAGGTTCTCTTGGTCAACAAGCGAATGGAGATTCCGCTGCTTAGCCATCTGGGCTGGAGTTTTCCTTGTGTTTTATTTAGGGCCATGGCCCATGTATCTCTTTCTGTATTTCTACGCTACACTCTATGTTGTTTTCGTATTCAGCTTTCCTTTGGCATCGTGGTGTGCCTGAGTTTTGTCGGGGTGGTGTTAAAGACCCCAGGACTACGCTATTGTACTTGTTTTGTGTGACATTTTCCTTTAATTTCGCTTAATAATTAAATGGGACGTTACAAATACAACATTGAAGGGTTAAAGTAAAATCAAAAGGCTTTCCTTTGGACCATTTTGGATGAGACTCACATGTTTTTAGTTTTTAAATCAATAAAAAATCTTCTCCACTTTTTCAAATCTTGTAATTAGCTGTAAATTTTTATAAATGAATCTAGAGTGTAATTTTTTATATAAACATATATATTTTACATTTATGAGGATGAAGTCACATCCTTACCGAGAATTTCACATTCTTTTGGTCTTTTTATACAATCTACTATATGAGTGGGTCTCCTACATTAATGTTCACACATTCTCTAATATGCTTTATTTTGCACCTAATTATACTTATGTAGTCAAATTTTTTGTACTACTTTTTGTATCTCATAAGTCTTTCATACCCTACCCATATGGGTGTTACAACACTTAATTTTTTTTTTTTTAAAAAACAAGTTGGACAAAAAACAAATGTAAATTTATATATCATTTTGTCAAGATTAACTCGTGTCTAACAACTTGTTAAATTTACCTAGAATTGGATACATAAATAACTGTAACAGTCAAGGATCGTGCTCTTTTTGCATAAGAAAAACAACAAAAGAAGAAAAAAAACCAAATTAGTGTCTTCAATTAATTTAAGCATAAATTAAAAATAAAAACTTGACAAAAATAAAGATGAGCTTCTATCATAAACTAAATTCAATATACTTTTTTCTCCTGCAAAACTTAGAAAGAGATTCATCCAAATATAAAATTATTTTTTTAGTCATTATTAGTTTCTTTAAAAAAACATTATTTTTAATTGAGTTTTAAGAGTACAAACCACATTCGTGGTGATGATATATCTTAAAAAGAAATTTGCCACCAAGTTGTCATATTGGTAGGGACAAACTAAGTTTCAGAAAATCTTATTACTTTAAAAAAAATGTGCGTATTCTTCGTCTCATCTTTTTTACCTTTGAGAATCATCGTCACCGACAAATAATGAAACACGGTTACATCATTTTTAATAATGGATTGGCAAACTAATCGATAAATAATTAATTAAATAAATAAATAATCAATTTTCTGCGTTACAACTGATAATTTATTATTATCTTTCTTCCCGATATATCACCACCGTCCAATTAAAATTTAGATTCTCCACCGAAATTTTATGTTATTTTCTTACTATGCTTTTAAAATAAATTAAAAATTTTATTATTACATCAAAATCAATATATATTAACAGCCGTCTCTGTTTTTACGGCTAAATTTTTATTAATAATTTTCTTATAAAGACTACAATTGTATACTTTTATTTTTTATCTTCTAGGAGAGTAACGGAAAAGTTGCGGATTCAATAATTTAAAGAAATAGGGTTAATTGATAAAAGAGATGGTTTGTTCAACTCTCTTCCGTTAACAAAAACTAAAGACAAAAAACTAAAAATATATATATATATATATATATATATATATATATATATATAATAATAATAATGGATATAAAATTATTTTTAAAACTTTTTTTTAATAGTTAGTAAAAGTTATATTTACATTATTATATTCTTAATACATAACATATATACGAATACCAGAAATACAAGAAAATGTCAATTATAATCTTCACCATTCTTTTCAAAAGATTTGAATGGTAGGTAGTGTTTAATTTAGTTATGAATTATAATCGGTAGATAATATTTGTATGTAATATTATAAGCCATAAGTAATATTTGTATATGATGTTTAATTTATTACGTACTTCCGTGTATGTAATTATCCATGGTAAATTATGATTGTTTTAGAGGAAATAAACACATATTTGCCCGAAATTTCGAAAGGAAAAAGACGAATATGATTTTGGCGTTTGACCCTTGCGAATCAATCATTTAAGCAATAGTAAAAAGTCAGCAGATTTTGGCTTTAGTGAGAGTATTGGAGGCAAAAGAAAAAAATTGAGTGAACATATAAATAGATTTGTGAAGAATCCAAAAATAGATTTGAGGGTGTGAGTGGAGTAGAAGAAAAAAAAAAACTAAGTAACATAGAAATCATTGAATTGTAATTGGATCTTCAAAAACAATTTAATATTGGTGAACCACAATTCACACTACCTGATAAGTAGATATGCAAAGTGGAATATTACATCATTTGTCTGCATTTATACTAACACCACTCACTCCATTTGTGGTCTTCAATCTTCTGGGCATCGTTTTTTTAACATAAAGATAACAACATTATATCATTAAAAATTAATCATAAACAAAACATTTTCATTAAATTCAAACCTCTGATTTTTGTTTCCATTGGAACAAGTACACAATTTGGAGCATGGGATTGCAATAATAAACAATTTTCTGGTTGGCTTTGTTTAATAAGCTGAACGTTCAGAGTTGCCAGAAAGATCTGCAAGTGACGTGGATGGCACCATTTTTGTGGACTCACCACTTAATATTATCTTCAACATTCTCTGTCTTAGGGTTTATTACAAGATAATGGAAATGGTCCCCTACGTGTGTTCTTCTAAATCAATAAACTAAACCACAACCAAAGTAAATTCAACATCATATTGCTACTGTCATTGTTGCATTCTAGATGATGAATTTTTCTGCAAACTCTTTATATTTAATTAATGCATGTGACCTAGACTTGGATATTCTGACGTTATAGCAATAGCAAGATGCCATGTACATTTCATATATATCATATGCATCAACCATCCTCTCATATTACCTTGATTCATTCAATCACACCAAACACATATATAAAATATTACAAGATAATGTTTTTTTTTTTGGCTTTGGCTTTCTCTAATATCGATGAAGAAAACGACTCAATTTTGGTCTTTTCATGCAGAAAACTAAGGAAGCAACCCCTCCCTCTGGGTGTGACTTTTATTTTTCTGATTTGATCGATTGTTGATCATTCCTACTTTTATTAAGCGACTGTACGAAGAAAACATATTCTATACATAAACAAACATGTATCTTTTAGGTTTAAAGAGGGTTTTTACTCAGAACAATTAGATTTGAATTTAATTATATAAGATATTGATATTATTCTCAACACAAAACCTTAAAGCAATATGTTTATGGATTTTTATTCTTATATAGTATTCTATTTTTATATTTTTAGTCATCGTAAAACTTAGATTTATAATTGAATTTCTAACCGTATATGTTTCATAAATTCAATAATATCATTCGTTTAAGAGTCAAAATCAAAGAAATAATCTCACATTATTTAAAAGTTAAAATCGAAAGTCGAAAAAAATTTAAATATATTTTTTTTAACCCTCTAATTTTTCTAAATTTCAAAACAGACAATATTTCATAATATTCGATCGATTATGAGAAATCGAAAGAAGACCTATTATACAGGTGGTATTTCTGGTTCTGGAAAAATAAGAAACACGTTATGTGTCAGATGCAGGAAAAAGATGAAGTGTGTGACTCTATTTGGGTTGGATGAGAAAAAGAAAAGTAAAAATATTATTAACGATAGAGATGAATATAAGATAATAATTAACTATGAGGTTTTAAGATGGTATGCACTGGCACACACACATGACACATGCATGCATCCTTCTACTGCTTTTTTTCTGTTCAATGCTTCATGTCCATTAAGTAATTATTAAGTAATTAAAATTCCTTACAGCTAGATGTTTTATAATTTAATTTTATTGAATTGCAAAAGAAGTACACATCCTATAAAATCTTTTGCACAAGGGATTTAAATATGATGTTATTTTTTCATTCATTGAGTCTCTCACCTTTTATTTGAGCACTCATTACTGATATGTGAGAGGGCATATCAGCTTAAAAGTGTTTCTAAAACCACCTTTGATTTCCCATTTCTTTTGTCTCGCCTTTTCTAGTATATTTTGAGTATGCTTATTTTTACTTTATGAAGCAATTTTTTATTAATAAAATTCTCAAAATGAATAAATTTAAGAAAAAAAAATCATAAACGAGGAATTGGAGAAATAAAAAGGAAGGGACAACGGAAACTATAATTATTGGAAAATTTGCATAGAATTGTTCTCTTCTGTATATTTCTTTTCATTTCTTTTTCTTCTTATCCTTTCTTCAACCTTTCTGTTCACACTACACCAGAATGGAATGAACATTAGTGTTTCCATCTGAATACTCTCACGTAAGGAAAAGTTACAAGATTCAGGTTGTTCATTATTTTACTTCCAAATACTATATTTTTTTAGTATGGTTTAGGAATCTATCATTTCTATTCATTTTCATTGTTCTAGAGACAGAGATTTAGATTTATTTTTCCATCTATACAGATTGCATGATTTCTTTTACAAGTTAGAATTTGGTATCTGGACAAATTCTAATAAATTGTTACTTTTTTTTTTTTGAAAATTCTCTTAATTTCGATGAAAGAAAATAAAAAATCAATTTAGAATTTGATTCATGCGGAACCAAATTCTGATTTGTTTTTCAACCAGTTTTCTAACTTATTTTTCATTTTCCTTCAAATCACAATTCAGAATTGGATTCCCAACATAATTCTAACTTGTTTTTCAGTCAAATTCATTCTAATAGCAATTTGATTTTGTACCGTATGAACTATCAACATTTTCAACCAAACTCTCGGTCAGGCGGTCTAAAGATAAACGGTCGAAGGTCGTCCGTTACAGGCGGATAATCCCGTGGGTTGTTGATGTGACAATTGGTCATGGTTCGTCTGCAACACCTGAGTAACCAAGCGGCCATGGTCCGCCCGAGAAACCAAACAACCACGTCGGTGATTATTCAATCTATCATTGGAATTTTGTTGTCATAATTTAAATATGTGACCTTCGACAACACGCACGGATCCATCGATCGGGTGGACGTATTAGAATCAAATCATTGCAAATTAAAGTAAAACATGTCAGTAATCAAGTTTAAAAAGCAAAATCGTGATTAAGAAAATCCTAATCACAGGACCATGTCAAAAACTATAAATAGGAAGGTAAGTTGGAAAGGACTTTTACTTTGCATGTATTACAATATTAATTGCATTCACCCGAATAGATTTGAACTGACTTAAGCATCGATAGGTACCTCAATTGTCTGAACAACCGAATAGAAGAAATAAAAAAGTTGCCGAACAGACAAAATCACGAGAAAAAGAGAACCAAGATAAATCGAATATTTTAGATGGGCGTTAGGTTCTATACCCCAAATAGATTTCATCAAATTCTAAATAAATTACAGATGGGCATAAAAAAAAATTACTGTGAAAAAGTTTAAAACTGATTACTGTTTGAGATATATGCATCTTTGTGTTGTGTAATCCATTAATTATAAGAGTTGATGTTTCGTGGGACACCATAACAACATCTAGAACTTCAAAATAAGCATCTGGTTCCATGAAATATTATGCCAATTTCCAACGTTTCTATGATCAACAAATGTGATTTCCACAGCATGATACATTTGTTTATGGTATGCACTTGCAATAGCTCATGAGAGGTGAAGAAGAAGCAAGATGGCGCGTCCACCGTTGATTTGATGAAAAAGAGAACACTCACATAACATAACTGTGATGTCATCTTCCTCCTTCACCTTCGATGTGACTGCTGAATATGGTATCATAAAATCATTATTTATTAATGGATATACCATCACCACATAACCATCTTCTCTATTGCTCTTCTTCGTTGGTGGATACCACGTACTTATTAACTTCAACACTTCAAAAATCAACACCAAATGTCACAAGTGTTGTCGTGATTATCTATGATGCCCTCAATCTGTGCTTCAAATTCTGGCCTGATTCGATCCTACACGAATACTTACTTTTAGAATTGTACTTCGAGAAAGAAAGATTTGTATTTGTTTCGGTTGAGCCGATTATCGAAAATAATTTAAGTGTGAGTCAAAAGTTTCACATTGGATAAAAAAGATAAAATTAAATTATTATATAAAAGTAAAAACCTATAATCCATTGTCTGTTTTGAGGTTAGAATGTGTTAAAGATTTTATATATGTAAGACTAATGTCATATAATCATATAAAATCACAATCTCTCAATGACTATAACTATGATACTTCGTACACACAGGAATTAATTAACTCTAACAATTTATCTATCTAAGTTGAAATCGAAACAGTATTCAATAAATATATATATATATATATATATATATATATATATATGGTGTGAAGAAAATGTTGATCAAGTTGAAGGCCTTCCACCATGATGAGGAATATTGTGGTGAGTCTCAAAAGATAAAGTAGGAAAAGTTTTCATGACAACAAAACATAATTCATAAGCTATTCTCTGCTTTTGGCCCCACTTCTGAAGTGACTATAACTTAATTAGCTAATTAGAGTAATTAGATATGTTAGTATGTTTGTTTAAATGGAAAGATTGGATTCTGAATAAAGATTCCTGTTGGGCTTACACAACAAGTCATATCAGATTTCCCTTTTTTTTTCTTTTAATTATGTCAATATTGTTTTACCATCTTCTTAAACAGTGTCTGTATATTCATTAACCATTTTAATAATATTATTATCTTTTAAGACAAATGCAGAAATCCAATGTTTCTTCCTATGAATCTAGTTCTTTCCTCAGCCGGTTATAATCATAACCTCAAAACAACTAATTTTGTTAATTTGTTTTCCAAAATAACGTTTTTATTAATATTGGATATGATGAATTTATAAAATAAATATTTGTATAGTGAATATGAAAATCTGTTTTTATTAGTGGCAAGTGTTGATGATGGGACACAGGAATGGTCACAAAGGAAGGGTTTGGTTGGAGAAGTAAACGATGTGGGGACAGTTGTTGTGACGAGGCAGTTCCACATTCGCACTTTGCACAACAAAATAAGAACCGTTTATATGATTTATAAAGTCATGCATATCATTATTCTTTTCTAAACTCCATCATGTGTCTTGCATTTACCATGCTTCAGGATTCAACATATGCACCAAATCAACACACACAAAAAAATTACTTTTTTTTTTTAAATATGAATAATAACTATAGTTTATTTCATCATGTTATGGTGTTAAAATAAATAAAATAAACTTTTTGCAAAGAGTAAGCTTACGTCAATAACTTTCATGACAAGCCTGTGGGATTTGTTTGTTTTATGTGGTCCAAGAATGTTGCGGTGTAGAATTCTAACTTTAAGGTTTTTTCTTCCTACACTTCCATGACTACTACTTGCACTGAGTAAAAACAATAAAATATTATGTTATCAAAATGTTATTTCAAAACGTTTATTATGAAAAGTTAGTTCTAAGAGATTTGAAAATTTGTTCTGAAAATTTTGTTTCAAAAAAATTCTAATTTAAGAGAAACTATTGAAATAGATAATAAAATACAGAATAACCATTTTAAAAAAATTAAGTATGTTTTTAGTCTATGAACTTTGATCAAAAATTGAAATTTGTCCTTGATCGAAACTTTGATAAATTTTAGTCCCTAAACTTTAAAAATGAATATAATCATTTTAACCCAATTACTTTGATTTTTTTCAACATGTAAAATGTCTTTTATGTTAATATTGGAGTTGTTACGTCGTTTGACACATTCTTGGCTCAATATTTAATGAGAAATGCGTTTGAAACCTAAAATAAAGTTAACAAAATTGGGTTAAAATGACTATGTTCATTCATTTTTAAAGTTTAGAGACCAAAATTTATCAAAATTTTGACCAGAGACGAAATCCAATTTTGGATTAAAGTTCAGGAACTAAAAACATATTTAACCCTTTTAAAAATTATGAGAATGCTGGTAGTAATTACGAGAGTGCAGGAAGCAAAAGCTACAATTAAATGGGATGGTGTTAATAGACAGCAAAAAGATTTTTATTTCCTGCACCCCTTAAATTTTCCCTTGAAATTTCAAAATAATTATTTTACTTTATGTAAACTGACTTTTGTATTACATGTTTAGAAACTTCCTCAAACAAGTTTTTCAAATTTTTTGAAACAAGATTTCTAAAATAAGATTTCTGAAATAGAATTTTCAGAATGTAAGAAATGTATTTCGAAACAAATTTTCTAGAACATCGGAATAATCTTTCTGAAACAAATATAAACTTGGAATGGATTTCTTGACCACAAAATACATTTCGACAATAACTTTCTCTGGAAACAAGTTTTTTTTTTTTTTTACATTTTATTTATTTTTCCTCTGCAACTGGTGATGATAGATGCGTCTGCAGTGGCCACAGGGATAGTGGTGGTATGTTACAGTAATAAAGGGTGTTTGGGTTTTTTCTTTTATTATTATTATTATTATAAATGCACTTAGCAATTATAGAAGTGTAGAAAGCAATATCCACAAAAAATCAGTCCAAAAGAGAAAAGAGTGTGCAGAAGAGGACACTACATGGGCTTGATTATGGCCCATCTCGGAGTATCAAATTATTTGTTGTTATCTGCGACGTGTGATAGAGACAAGCACAACATTTATTAAATGACCTTGTTACAATAAATATGCACCAAAAGGAAATTCGAAGCATAGTAACATTAAAAAGGAAAGAATGCAAATAATAGACATGAGATGTTATGTTACAACAACCAGCCAAAAAAATACTTATTTTACTCAAGAAGATGCCAGGCTGGAATAACTCCCCATTATGAAGCTAATTTCTCTAATGTCAAACATGGCATAATAGAATAAAAAAACATAATGTGATAAAATAATATACATATAAATAAAAACTAAAGAACATTATAATATAAATAAATACCGAACACACAGGTCGCGTGTGTTATTTGCATTTTTTAATTTTTATAAAATCAATAATATTTATTTTTAAAACATACATATAACAAATTTTAAAATAGTTGTTAAATAAAATAATTATTAAATAAATTTTTAAAATAACGGTAAAAATAAAATTAAAATTAAAAAAATATTAAAAATAAATTAATTATAAAATAATTAATTTTTAAAATAATAATTAAGAATAAAATTGGAAAATGAAAAGGAGACACAAAAAGAGGTTATATATTATTATAGATATAAGTTAAATTCAAATAATCAACTTTATCAAAAGTATATATACCTTTTGAAAAATTGACTTCTAAATTTAATTTTTTATATATTTCTTTATATTTGAATTGCTCCTATAATTTAAATTTAGAAATATATATTATACTTATACAGGAGAAGAGAAAACTTATATCATCTATTAAGTATAACGTAATTCTCTTTTGGTAAGAAAAACAGTGCAACGAATTATTGCAATAGGATAAAAATGAATCCACATAAACAATTTTCATTCATATATGAATTTATATAAGATGTAAAATTGTTAATATTCAGATACGGTAGTTTTATTTACGAAACAAGTTTCATCTATTAAATAATTTAAAGGTGAATATTTATGGTATATTTAGAAGTTCCTAATTCAGCTTTATGTGTGGTATTTTAGAGGAAATTGAAATAAATATATGAGTAATTTTTTAACTATTGTACGGATGTAATTTTTTATTTATATTGAATTTATTAGAGTCATTTATGTTTTAAAACATTGTTCTAGATAGGATTTTCGGAATTTTGGTTTAATAGTAATTTTATTTTAATTTGTTATGATTTTTTTGAATTAACAAATGGTTTTTGAAGTCTTAGAGGGATATGACGCATGTTTATATTTTTATAAATATATGTAGTTCAAATTTTTCATATTTAAGTGTAAAAAATTATTATGTTTATAAGTTAATTAATTTGGTTTTTATTCATAGATTTAATGTTTTAACTCCATATACTTATTTAATTTTTTTATAATAGGTATATTTTATTTATGTTTTTGTAAATATAATTTTTTATCATGGATATATCCATGCTTTGTGTATATATTTTTTTCAAACTTGATATATTTTCATGTAATAACAATTTATTAATGAGTTTTTTTTTTCGCTAAGCATAGATGAGATTTCAAAATCAATAATAATTCTATACGCAAACTTATTTGAAAAGTAATATTTTTTTAGTAAATTTTATATAATATATTTTCATAATGTAATTTTAGTAATAGTGGTTTACACACAAGTCAGAGATTTAGTAGCACAGAATTACATATTTTAAAAAGCATATTAGATACTAAATAAATTTGGAACAGTAATCCATAGATTATATTAGGATTGTATGATAAGATTCAATATCTATACAAAATTAGTAAATGTGTCATCTTACTTTTCTACATGTTCGTTGATTGGTTACATTAATTGGCATGTTACCCTATTTAATATATGATAATTGAATTTAAAGGGAGTAAATAGTATAAGATCATATGATTAAATTTGAGCTTTAATTTGGATTTAAGATAGGATTAGGAAGGAAAATAATATTTTAGAGATAAAAGCAAATAGAATGGATTTGAGCTTATTAAATAAAAAGTCCCATTGAAATACGAAAAGAAGAAGAGACTCCTTTCTTATTTTTTTCAAAAACAAAATTTTATCATTCCTCAAAATCACATTATTCTTTTACCTTTCTTTTCCAGTTTTCAAAATTATAGTTTTACAGTTTGGAACAAACTGCTTAATTTTAAGTCGATCAAAAGGCTTTGTGGTGTTTTTCCTCGATATTTTGTTCTGATCTTTTAGATTTCACAAGTCATCTATACGAATGAGATGTTAGAAGTATTTTAATATAATTAAAAAAATAAATAATTAAAATAAAAAAATTTACTGTTACTCATATTTCTATAGACATTTAATTTGTGGGTTAATTATTTTTTATGCTTAACGGTTATATTTTTATTACAATTTATTCTTTTGTCTCCGTTTTTTACCTATAAATATCACCTATGTGAGAAAAAACACAACAAGACAATAACAAAGAACAAGAAACAGTATAATTTTTTCAAGAGTGTTCTTCTTTTCTTCTCTATAGTATATTTTAAAACAGTGGTGTTCATAAGGTTCGAAAATTCTTCGTGCACTCGATCGATCTGACGGGTTGTTGTATCTTGAAAGAAAAACAAATATGATTTAAATACATATGATTGTAGGAACATTTTCTCTCTAAAGATAGTGCTATGTATGCTTCAACTCAGAATATTTTTACTTCCTACATTTTCTCTCTAAAGATAGTGCTATGTATGCTTCTGAATAATATTTTTTGATTCATATATATGTCAGTATTATTATTATTCTAAAAATTATTATTATATTATTTAATATTTTTTATTATTATTAATATTATTTGAGTAATCATTTTCTAACCAGAGAAGTCAACGAATCTTTCCTTTTTTTTATTTGTTTAGATAAGTTAACAGACAAATTAAAATAAAAAAGTATTGCAAGTTGTTATACACTAGAAAACTTTACATGTCATTTTGCTGTAGTAAACTATTGAGTTATTGAATTTGCATTAAAAAAAAATCAACTTTTCGATTTGAGTTAAAATCTTGAGAGTGTGATGTATTATTGGAGATAATGAGTAGTATGTTAAAGTTATAATTATAATTGTTTTAATTATAGTTGGATTTTATTTTTTGTAAATTATTTTATGTTAAGATTTTGAGATTTTAAGGTGTTATATTTTAGTTTAATGATGAACTTTGGGTTAATTTTGTAGTAAAGGTTTTTATTTTCAAATGGATGTGACATAGCTCACACATGAGTGTAGATAACTTGTTGGTGTAAATGCTTACGTAAATAAATTTTCCCCAAAAGAATGATTAAGTTAATTATGCATTAATAGAAGTTATTTTAGAATGATGCAGTTGAGACAAAAATATAAAAGACAGAGTAACGTAGATATTTGACTAATGTAGATTTCTTTTTTAATATTATTTAATTATGATTTTGTATCGAATTAGGATAATTACTTCAGGATTAATTATGTTTTTTTTTTTGTTTTAAAATTATATCACAATTTTGTAATTTGTTTATCTTTGAAGCTTTGATTTTTTTTTGTTCATGTACTTTATAAATGAATAAGTAGAGTCTTTGTTACTAAATGGTGTTTTTTTTTTACATGACAAACAGTATTGTCATGTGTTACACTATGTTATCGTTTCTCTTCTTCTCTCATCTCATCCTTATGTTGTAAATAATTCAAGTGTGTGTTTAAGTCTCACATTTGTTGAAATAACAAAGTTGAATACCATATAAGAAAAATGACTCATAAATTAATTGTTTTGATGTTTTTGGTTAAAAGTGATGTTAATTCATCATGTGGTTTGTTCCTGCAGGGAACAAATAAGATAGGTTAGGCACAAGCGTCACCTTACCACGTAGTCCGCTATCTCCTTAGTTGGCCTCTCCCCAGTCGATACATGTCGGCTTGAACCCAGGGGTTACCTGCAGGAGAGTCTCCGAAGCTCAAGTCAGTCAAAGCTCTCAGAGAGTCAAAATCAGTGATTAATCCTTTAAATGATGGGGTCCACGTGTATTTATAGAACATTAATGACGTTTGACCATTTCATGGGCTGGGTCTTGACCTGGGCTCTAGTTTGGGCCACGGGTGGGCCTGGGCCCCAACCCAGGCCCTTGAGACCTATTGAACGCGGGGGCTTCGATTTTCGCTTAAGTTTATTGGAGTAGTCGGCCTGGGCTTTAACCTTACCAGATATGCTCGAGTAGTCGGTCTAGACCGACTACTTGCCTAGATGGCTTATGTTGGTGATAGGAAGTGCATGTTGTCCTCTTAGACATTTAGTTCAGGTCAAAACCGGTACAAGTTAGGCTAACTCGGCCTAGCCTGGGTACTTGGCGATCTCGATATGCACATTGTTTACTTGGTCGAGTTTGGCTAGGTACGGTACATGGTTGAACTAAGATTATACTAAGGAACCCCTGAAAACTTAAACAGTTGTAAAAACACCAACAACACACCACACTCACAACAACAATGACTGAAGTAAAGGTCACCATACACTTGGAAGGAAAATATACCATATGAAAGGGACTAACTTTTAAGGGAAAGATTATTGTAAATAATCAAAGTGTTTGTCTAAATCCCACATTGGGTAGAAATGACAAAGTTAAACACCATATAAAACAAATACGTATAAACTCAACGCCTCAATGTTTTGGGTTAAAAGTAATCTCAATTCCTTATGTGGATTGAACTAAGATAACATATATATAATTTCTTCCTATGAACCCCCTTGAAAGTAATAGCTACTTAAGTAAAGTCAACGTGCACTTGAGCATAAATATAACACCATATAAAATACATAAAACATCCTCGAAGTTGTCATGTCTCCTATCTTTTGAACCACATTCTCCCTCTTAAAAATAAAATATACCAAATATACCCAAGCACTTAGTGTCAAGAGCATTAGTTGCCCATGAACATTATAAACACGTGTCAACATGCGATAACACTATTTGTCACATAAAAAAAAAATTAACGTGTTGTTAAATGATGAAGTCTTCTTCCATTCATTTATAAAGTATATGGACTAATCAAGATCAAAGGTTGTGTAGGAATGAATTCCAAAATTTCAGTATATTTTACATAATTAACTAATTACTTAATATAAAAGATGTAAATAAGTATAGTACATAAGATACTAAGACAAAGGATGTTGAGATCATTGTTAAGTGCTGAGATCATCATTGAATGATAAGATCATTTCAACCCAGCTTAAGGACCAAGTCATCTCGGCCAAGCTTGATGACATAACATGTAATTACATTATATGTCGTTACAACAGTTACAATAAAGTATTTATTAGCATTTATGCTAAGATCAAAATTTTCCTAAAATAGCTCTAGCGTAATTAATAAGGAGCCAGATATTTATAGATGATTCACCATCTGGGTAAGGGGTATCTTGAACAATCATAAATTATCTCATATTTTACAAATATTAACTTGAGCGTCAGAGTGACTACAAGTATACATCTTTCAAGGTGTACAACTAAAGGACAAAGGTCATTCCATTCCAAACATAAAAATAAAAGACAATTCGAAAAAAAAAAAACAATAACATATCGTATTTCGTAGGACAATTGAGATTTATACACAAACAAATATATTAATTTTTAATTAATATATGAACTATCTTAATAGAATTACAAAATGTAATAATTTAATATTTGCCCCTAAAATAACCAGTGTTACGTAATTTTTATATTTTTTCAATATTCACAAATAATTTATTTGGATAAGAATTAGAAATAACGACACAACTAATAAAGTATTAGTTCATGTTTTCATAGTAACTGGAGCATAAAATATAAAAGAAAAAAAATTAACAAATATCATACAAACGTTTTCATATAGTGGTATAAATACTTTTTCTTTGACTTATATAATAAGAAAATCATGAGATCAATCCAAATATCCGGCCTTTTTAAATAAAATGGAAATATAAATTAAATAACTTTGATAACACCATTTTATGATTTAGTTTTGAATTATAAAAAAAATTAATTTATAAAGTGTGGATAACTATATATTGAAAATATATAATATAAAAATATTGTCAATATGGATGACAAATGTTAGAAACTGGTTGAATTAATTTTAGAGAAAAAAATTTTGAGACGTTAAATGGGAGTCCAAATAGGTGCAAAACTTTGGTTGGTGTGGGTGCAGTCAATTTTTTACCTATAAATTTGTTTTAAAGTTAATGCTGCAATAAAATCTTTCGTAAACTAGTAAATTGAATGAATTTTTGTCTAATTAAGTAAAATAATAATTATAATTTTCTCATATAATCACATCATATACGTATTATTAGTTTATTATATAATTATGTATTTATAACATAGCACACTAAATTACTTATTTAAAATTCTACTTTTTTATAGTTTGACATTTTTGTATGTCTATATATTTAATAAAAAAATAATGCATTTACATCTCCGATACACTATAGCAAACTTAACACCAATAATAAGACCTTAATAATAATCATAAGATAACATCTTACAAATTTAAGTATCTACCGTATTAAACCTATAATAATTCAAATTATATATATATATATATATATATATATATATATATATATATATATATATATATATATATAATAGATATAAAAAA
>Ga0214542_1005735_pt1 | contig 23325 bp, 20 predicted proteins | sample CNSS1metaG_FD_160096 | JGI IMG/M metagenome (GOLD analysis project Ga0214542, IMG submission 160096) | Root nodule microbial communities from cowpea collected in UCLA plant growth center, Los Angeles, California, USA - CNSS1 | ecosystem: Host-associated > Plants > Roots > Nodule | place: USA...
CGCCCAGTCCAACACCAGCCGGAAAGTTACTGTCTTGCGCGATCTCAGCGAAAACCAGTTTCTGGAGCATCTCCGTCGCTCCAACGATCCGCGGCGACGTTACATCGTGAATTTCGATCGCGCTCATATTTTTGGTGCTGGTAGTGGACACCATTCCCCAATTGGAGGCTATTTCGAAGCCGAAGACCTCGTTTTCGTGCTCGATGTCAATTTCGATTTCCAGCCGTGGCTAGTCGAACGGAAGCGGCTGTTCAACGCTGTAAATACGTTTGACGGCGATAAGAAGAGGGGACTGCTGTTCATAGAGTAACATCCCGCTCCATGTCGCCTCGTGACCCTTAGCCGGATCATTTGAGGCAGTTGGGATGTCGTCTATCGGCGGTGGACAGAACGCGGGAGGGCCGTCTTGCCTCGACTGGCGCTTGTGCGCCCTATGACGGCCCGCCACTTACGGTCGGTGGAGAGTTGAACAAGCTCGCCGTGAATACGGAATTGGGCGGGCATCCACTGGCGTTCCGACGTCTCCGCCTCGATGACGGTCGGCGAGGAAGTGGCCATCTGCATGCTGCGGGACGAGCGCGCTAGCCTTTGGCGAGCCGTTCGAAGGCTTCTCCTTCACGCGTTTCGACGGCAGCCGCGCGACGATCTGACAGCAGACGGGAAGCATTCCTGCCGTGAGCCGTTTAGGCCGCCGGGGTCTCGCTGCACGCAGGCACCAAGCGCGACATACTGACCCGGGAGCGACATTCGGTCGGCAGCCAAGCCGACCCCGAGGCCGCATGCGAACCGTGAATTGACCACTTCCGGCGCCCGCGCAACTCGCCACAGACGCAGAGCGCACGCCGAGTGTTCTATTTCGGAGTTCCGGTCTGGCTACCCGAACCGGTGGTCTGCTCACTTCCCGGCCGGCCCGGAGGATGCGCCGAAGCGGCCGGCTTGTCTTGATCGGCCACGTATCCGGACTCTCCGGAGTTGCGGGTCTTGATCCCTTTGTCCGCATCGCGCTGCATCTGCTCGTTGGGCTGGCCAGCCTTGAGCTCCCGGTCCACGTCGCGCTTCATCTCTTCCTTGGTTTGCTCACTGGGTGCAGCCTTTTGCTGTTGGGCCGTTGCTTGGAAGGTCATTGCGCTTCCGGCAACTACAATCAATGCGAGAATTGCTGTTCGCATGCTTCTTCTCCACGGCTTGCTCCGGCCCCTAAACGCGCGAACCTCCCAAGGTTTCCTAGTTCCAATCACTATTGTCGAACGTCACGTCTTGGATCAGGTGGGCCGCGCTCAAGGCGCCGATTGGCCCACGGGCGACCTGCATTTGCGTCGCTTGGCGTCTCCCTAGAGAGCAAGGCGGACCCGAACGATTTTATGAACACCCGCCCTAGGCCAGTCCGCCATCAACCCTGAAACACTGGCTGGTGATGCGCTGGCTTTCGTCGGAGGCGAGGAACAGTGCCATGTTGGCAATGTCTTCGGGCGTTACCGCATCGGGCACCGCCTGGCGCGAGCGTATCTCGGCGATGACCCGATCGTCCGGATACCACAGCCTGCGCTGGCGCTCGGTGATCACCATGCCCGGCGCGATCGCGTTGACGCGAATGCGGTCGGGGCCGACGGAGCGCGCCAGCGAGTTGGTGAAGCCGACGATCGCCGCTTTCGCCGCGGCATAGACCGGCAGTGCCGGCGCGCCGCGCATCCAGGCGATCGACGACATGTTGATGATCGAGCCGCCGCCGCGCGCCTGCATCTGCGGCACCACCGCTTGCGCCGCGAAGAAGACGTGCTTGAGATTGACGCCGATCATCCAGTCGAACTCGGACGGCGTGACCTCGGCGAGAGCCTGGCGCTGATCGTTGGCGGCGTTGTTGACGAGAACGGCGGCGTCGCCAAGCGAGCGGCGGGCTTCTGCCATCGCGCTGCGCAGGGCATCGATGTCGAGGAGATCGCAGGGCACGAACAGCGGCGCAGGCCCGGACGAGGCCGCTATTTCCCGCACCAGGGCTTCGCCGGCGTCCTTATCGATGTCGAAGAAGGCGACCCGGGCGCCTTGGCCCGCGAAGGCCCGGACGAAGGCGGCGCCGATGCCGCTGGCGCCTCCGGTGATCAGCACCACGCTGCCGGCTAGGCTGGAATAGGTCGTCTTCGTCATGCGATCAGGCGCTCCGTCTCGGGGTCGAACAGGCAAATGCGGCGGGTGTCGAGCGCGAAGGCGGCGGACGTGCCGGGCGCGGGGCGGATATCCGGCGAGACTCGTGCCATCGCGGGCTCGCCGCCGAGCCGCAGGAGCACCATCGTCTCGGCACCGGTGGGCTCGACCAGCTCCACCGGCGCCTCGACGAGGACAGGCGCTTCGCTGGAAAACGTGCGGCTCCCCTCAGCGATGCATTCCGGCCTGATTCCGAACACCACCTTGCGCCCGACAAAGGGTGCTGCGGCGTCATATCCCCTCAGGCGCAGACGAAGCTCGTCGGGCCGTCCCGCGCCGATCACGACGACCGGCCGGTCATTTTCGGCCTCGAGCCGCGCCGGCATGGTGTTCATCGGCGGCGAGCCCATGAAGCGTGCGACGAACAGATTGGCGGGATAGCGGTACACGGTGTCGGGATCGGCGAATTGCTGCACGCTGCCCTGATGCATCACGGCGATCCGCGTCGCCATCGTCATAGCCTCGATCTGGTCGTGGGTGACATAGACGATGGTAGCGCCGATGCGCTGATGCAGGCGCTTGATCTCCATCCGCATCTCGACGCGCAGCTTGGCATCGAGATTGGAGAGCGGTTCGTCGAACAGGAAGAGCAGGGGATTGCGCACCAGCGCGCGTCCCATCGCCACTCGCTGGCGCTGGCCGCCGGACAATTGCGAGGGCTTGCGGCCGAGCAGCGGCTCGATCTGGAGCAGTTTTGCGACATTGCCGACCGCAGCGTCCTGCTCGGCTTTGGGAACGTAACGGCATTCCATGCCGAAGGTGATGTTCTGGCGCACGGTCATCGAGGGATAGAGCGCGTAGGATTGGAACACCATGGCGATGTCGCGGTCCTTCGGCGCGACGTCATTGACGACGCGGCCGCCGATTTCGATCGTTCCCGCGCTCGGGCGGTCGAGCCCGGCGACGATGTTGAGCAGGGTGGACTTGCCGCAGCCGGACGGGCCGACCAGCACGGTGAACTCGCCGCTCTCGATGTCGAGCGCGATGTCCTTTAGCACCTCCAGATTGGCGTAACGCTTGGACAGGGCGCGAATGCTCAGTGCTGCCATGACAACTCCATCATTTCACGGCCCCGGCAGTCAGGCCGCGGACGAAGTACTTGCCGCCGAGCAGGTAGATCAACAGCGTGGGCAGCGCGGCGATGATCACCGCTGCGCTCTGCACGCCATGCTGCGGGATATCCGCGACGGCGGCGGACAGCGCGATAAGCGCTGCGGTGACGGGCTGCTGCTGGCCGGTGGTGAACGTCACGCCATAGAGGAACTCGTTCCAGATATGGGTGAACTGCCAGATCACCGTGACGATCAGGATGGGACCTGAGAGCGGCAGGATGATGCGCCAGAAGATGCGGAAGAAGCCGGCGCCGTCGATGCGGGCGGCCCTGATCAGTTCATGGGGAATGGCGACGTAATAATTCCGGCAGAACAGCGTGGTGAATGAGAGCCCCTGAATGGTGTGAATCAGCACGAGGCCGGTCAGGGTGTTGATGAGGCCGACGTCCCGCAGCACGATGGTCCAGGGCAGCAGGCGCATCTGCTGGGGGAGAAACAGGCCAAGCGTCACGATGCCATAGATCCAGTTGTCGCCTCGGAAGCGCCAGAGCGACACGGCGTAACCGGCGATTGCGCCCAGCAGGGTGGAGAAGATCGTGGCGGGAATCGTGACCAGCGCGGAGTTCAGCATGTAGGGCCGGATGCCGGCGCAGGTCTCGGCGACACAGAAGCCGCTCCAGGCTGCGGCGTAGTTGCTCCAGGCCAGATGCTGCGGCCAGCCGATCATCGATCCCTGCGCGATCTCCTCGTTGGTCCGCAGCGAGTTCAGCACCACGACCACGAGCGGCGCGAGCCAGGCCGCGGCGATCAAGAAGACGGCGAGATAGATCAGGATCCGGGTCGGTGCGAAGCTGCGGTCAGGCATGGGCGCCTCGCCGTCGCTTGATGTATCGCCACGCCGCATAGGGCAGCAGCACCGCGAGAAGAATGAGCAACATCAGCACGGCCGCCGCCGCGCCGCGGCCGAGCAGGCTGCGCTGGAACATCAGGTCGTAGACGACGAGTGCCGGCAGCTGGGTCGCGATTCCCGGTCCGCCGTTGGTGAGCGCGCGCACGAGATCGAAGGTCGAGATCGCGAACTGCAACTGGATCACCACGACGGTGACCGTGATCGGCCACAGCGACGGCAGGATGATACGCCGGTAGGTTCGGACCGGTCCCGCGCCGTCGATCTGCGCGGCCTTGATGATGTCGGGATCGACCGAGCGAAGGCCGGCAAGGAACAGCGCCATGGCAAAGCCGCAGGATTGCCAGATCGCGGCGATGACAATGGTCCAGATCGCCATGTCGCGGTCGATCAGCCAGTCGAACTTGAAGGAGGTCCAGCCGAGGTCGTGCACCAGCTTCTGGATCCCGAGACCGGGATTGAGCAGCCAGCTCCAGACCGTGCCGGTGACCACGAAGGACACCGCCAGGGGATAGAGGAAGATGGAGCGCAGCACGTTCTCGCCACGAATGCGCTGATCGAGCAGGATCGCGAGGATGAGGCCGGTCGCTGCGCTCAGCAGCACGAAAGCGCTGCCGAACAGCAGCAAATTGTCGAAGGCGATTTGCCAGTTGCGCGATGCCGTGACCGCCGTGTAGTTGCGCAAGCCGACCCAGCCCGCAACGGGAACGAGGGTGGACGGCGTGAACGAGATCCAGATCGTCCAGAGCGAAAACGAGACGAGGTGCGCCGCCGACAGCAGCAGCGGCACCCAGATCGTCAGATATTCGGGCAGCCGGCGCACCCATTCGGGAAGCGCCGGCCGGCCCGGTCTCATCGTGGCGGCATTGCTCAACGCGCGCCCTCGACGGCCTCGGCGAGGCGGGTGGCTGCCTGCTCCGGCTTGATCGTCTTGTTCTTCACGTACTCCGTGATTACGTCGATCATCGCCGCGGTCATTCCGTTTTCCTGCGCCATGTTGTGCGCCATGCTGAGGACGGCCTGATTGCTGGCGATGGCCTCCTTCAAGGCCTTCGAGGTTGTTCGTTGCCCCTCCGACCAGCCTTCGCCTGATAGATCGACGTCAGTGCGCACGGGGATGGAGCCGGTGATCTGCGAGTACATGGTCTGGATCGCCGGATCCATGACGAGCTGAGCCATCAGGGTCTGGCCGGCTTGCAGGTCCGCCTCCTTGCGCTGCCAGAAGATGAAGGCGTCGGCATTCAACAGGAAGACCGGCTTGCCGTTGTCGCTCGGGCCTGGCGCAATCATGAAGTCCTCGAGCTTGAATCCGGCATTGCGCAATACGCCCTGCGCCCATCCGCCCATGATCATCATGCCCATGTCGCCGTCGATGAAGCGCTTCAGGTTGGTCGAGAAATGCTGGGCGCCGACGTTGGGGTCCATCCAGTCGGCGATCTTGCGCACCTGGGCGAACGCGGCCTTGATCTCCGGACCCTCGAGGGCCTTCTTCTCGAGATTCATGATGGCCGCGCGATAGGCGAGCGGACTGATGCCCGCGAGAGCCGCCTCGAATTTCTGTCCGTCGTCCGGGCGGGTGCCGCCATTGGCGATGGGAGAGGCGACTCCGCCCGCCTTCATCTTTTCGGCGAGGTCGTTGAAGTCGGCCCAGGTGACGGGGACCTTGTCCGCCTTCGCCTTGTCCATCGCGCGCTTGGACAGGAAGAGCATGTTGGTGCTGTAGATCTGTAGCGGCAGCGCAATCCATTTGCCGCCGGGCTTGTGCAGCTTTGCAAGGTCCGGAGCGACAACCTTCTCGTAGCCGGCGGCCGCGACGAGGGCATCGAGATTGACGGTGGGCGCAATCTTCGACCAGGCCGCAATCTCGGGCCCCTTGAGCTGCGAGCAAGCCGGCGGATCGCCGGCCATGATCTGGGCCCGCAGCTTGTTCATCATCTCCGTGGTGAAGCCTGGGACGGGCGAGTGCTGCCAGACCCCGCCCTTCTCCTCGAATTTCTTGCCGAGCGCCGTAATGGCCGCCCCGTCGCTGCCCGCCGACCATTGCGAGATCGCGGTCAGTCGCGGCTTGGCGGCGCCTTGCGCGCGGGCAAAGGCCGGAAATGCGAGCGCGGCAGCAGAGCCAGCGAGCAGACGACGCCTTGTTGTTGTGATCGGCATGGCAGTTCCTCCCGGTGTGAAATCGTTCGCGCTTTATAGGCCGTTTGGGCTCAGCGCATGTCAGGCCGCCTCCGTCGATGCCGCGGGCATGCCGCCACGACTGGCGAGACAAAAGGCGGCGAAGGCGAGCGCAGCCTGCGGATCGTTGCCGGTCGACGGCGGCACGAAAGCGAGGGAGACCTGCGCCAATTTGCGTCCGCCCAGCAGGCAGGCGTCGATGCCATCGACCAGTGCTTTCCGATCCTCTTCAGCGAGAAGCGACGGCCAGCCGCTGATCGCAACGCCGCCGCACGGCTTGACGTTCAGCGTATTGCCGATCGCAAGGCCGAGCCGGAACAGCCGCCGGCGCAAATCCTGCCGCACGCGCGCTGAGATCGGGACCGTGTTGACCCATTCGTTGCCGAGCTGGAGCAGCTCGGTCTCGGAAACGCCGAGAAGCGCGGCCAGCGCGGGAATCGACGTATAGGCCTCGACGCAGCCGTGATGTCCGCAGCGGCAGCGCGGTCCGTCAGGCCCGAACACCATGTGGCCGAGCTCGATCGGCTGCAGAGCATCGGTCTCGGCCGGATCATCCATCCAGGCGCCGGCGACGCCGTGGCTGACGAGCACGAACAGATGCGTGTCGTTGAACGGGTAGTTTTCCGTGCGGCAGCGGTGAAAGGTGGCATGCGCGACGACCGAATTGGTGAATTCGAGCGGCACGCCCGCGAACATCTCGCCGAACATGTCGCTGATGCGAGCGACGTCGCAGGGAATGATCGGATTGGCCGATATGCTGAGACGGCCGAGGCCGGGAATCGAGACGCCGATCTGCGAGAGGGTGATCCGGCGGCGCCGCGTCCAGTCGCGCAACAACGTCATCGCTTCGCGAAATGCCCGGCCGACGGTCTCGACGTCAGGCGTCTTCGGGAGCGGCACACGCTCGGTGTAGTGCAGCTCACCCGACAAACCGCCGACCCCGACGCTGAGCCGCTGCGTCGTCAGCTCGAAGGCTGCCAGCGCCACCGCGCCGTCCAGCGACACGAGACCGGTCGGGCCGCCGACGTAAGGGGCAGGGCGCCGCACTTCCTCGATCAGACCCTCGGCCTTCAGGTCGAGCAGGATGCGCGACAGGCTCGCTTCCGACAGACGCACGGCCTTGGCCAGTGGCGGACGAAACGAGCCGCCCGACTGAAGCAGATGAGTCAAAATGGCAGCGCGCGTCTGCCGCCGACTTCTCGGCTGCTCCGGCATTTCCATCCCTGTCGTCATTCTTACTTAGAGTAAGAATGCGCGCGGAGCATTTAGGCTGTCAAGGCGCTTGCCGCCGTGAACATGGACTTTGTTGTTGTGCGCGGCAGCACGAGGAAAGTGCCGGCGCAAACAAAACGGCGCCATCTTGCGATGGCGCCGCTGCGAAAGGCGTGATGGCCTGACGTTAGCGCTTGTCGATCGGCACGTAATCGCGCTTGGCGACGCCGGTGTAGAGCTGACGCGGGCGGCCGATCTTCTGCTGGGGATCCTCGATCATCTCGCTCCACTGGCTGATCCAGCCGACGGTGCGGGCGACCGCGAACAGCACGGTGAACATCGAGACCGGGAAGCCCATCGCCTTCAGCGTGATGCCCGAATAGAAGTCCACGTTCGGGTAGAGCTTGCGGTCGATGAAGTACTGGTCGCTGAGCGCGATCTTCTCGAGTTCCATCGCCACCTTCAGCATCGGATCGTCGCCATGGCCGGTCTCCTTGAGCACGGCATGACACATCTTCTGCATGATCTTGGCGCGCGGATCGTAGTTCTTGTAGACCCGGTGGCCGAAGCCCATCAGGCGGACTTCGGAATTCTTGTCCTTCACCTTGGCGATGAACTCGGGGATCTTGTCGACCGTGCCGATCTGATAGAGCATGTTCAGCGCGGCTTCGTTGGCGCCGCCATGGGCCGGGCCCCAGAGGCAGGCGATGCCGGCCGCGATGCAGGCGAACGGGTTGGCGCCCGAGGAGCCGGCGATGCGCACCGTCGAGGTCGAGGCGTTCTGCTCGTGGTCGGCGTGCAGGATGAAGATCTTCTCCAGCGCGTCGGCGAGCACCGGGCTGACCTTGTAGTCTTCGCAAGGCACCGCGAAGCACATGTTCAGGAAGTTCTCGGCAAAGCCGAGCGAGTTCTTCGGATAAACGAAGGGCTGGCCGACGGTGTATTTGTAGGCCATCGCAGCCAGCGTCGGGATCTTCGCGATCATGCGCATGGAGGCGATCATGCGCTGCTTCGGATCGTTGATGTCGGTGCTATCGTGATAGAACGCGGCGAGGGCGCCGACGGCGGCAACCATGATCGCCATCGGATGGGCATCGCGGCGGAAGCCCTGGAAGAAGCGGGCCATCTGCTCGTGCACCATCGTGTGATGAGTCACGCGGTAGTCGAAATCCTTCTTCTGCGCGGCGGTCGGCAGGTTGCCGTAGAGCAGGAGGTAGCAGGTCTCCAGGAAGTCGCCATGCTCGGCGAGCTGCTCGATCGGGTAGCCGCGGTATTCCAGCACGCCCGCGTCGCCGTCGATATAGGTGATCTTGGACTGGCAGCTCGCGGTCGAGGTAAAGCCCGGATCGTAGGTGAACAGGCCGGACTGGCCGTAGAGCTTGCCGATATCGATGACGTCAGGCCCGACGCTGCCGCTGAGGATCGGAAGATCGAAATTCTTGTTTCCGACCGTCAGCGTCGCGGTCTTTGGGCTTTCTTTTGCGTCCATCAGAGGTCCCCGATGTGTGGTGAGACGGGCCGGAGCCGGAGACCCCCAGGGCGACCATGGGGGCAGGCCGGATGTTCCAGAATGTGGGGGAGATGGGTATATTATTGCTATGTGCGCTGCAAGATCGCCGCACGCATGGTCGACTTACGTCGTAGACTGATCCCTAAGCCGGCCGAGGCTTTCCTGCCGTCCAAGCACCTCCAAAACCTCAAATATACCAGGGGACGTCGTCCGTCCGGTGAGCGCCGCCCGAAGCGGCTGGGCGACCGCGCCGAGCTTGAGACTATTTTCCTCGGCAAAGGCGCGCAGCGCCGCTTCCGTGGTGGCGCCGCTCCACGTCTCGACTTTCTCCAGCGCGGAATGTAGCTGGCCGATCAGCTTGCGGTTCTCGGGCGTCAACAGCGCCTGCGCCTTGGGATCCGGCGCCAGCGGCCGGTCGGCGAAGATGAAATGGGCGCCGTCGATCAGCTCGATCAAGGTCTTGGCGCGCTCCTTGAGCGCCGGCATGGCCTTGAGCAGCTGCGCGCGCGTGGTGTCGTTTAACTTGGCCTTGATCTCGTCGCGGCTCGGCACGATGTGGTCGAGCACGTCCTCGAACATCTTCACGAGCGATTGATCGTCGGCGTGGCGGATGTAGTGGCCGTTGAGGTTTTCCAGCTTGGCGAAATCGAAGCGGGCGGCGGCGCGGCCGACGCTGCCGAGATCGAACGCGTCGATCATCTCCTCGGTCGAGAAGATCTCCTGGTCGCCGTGGCTCCAGCCGAGCCGGACCAGGTAATTGCGCAGCGCAGCCGGCAGGTAGCCCATGGCGCGGTAGGCATCGACGCCGAGCGCACCGTGCCGCTTGGAGAGCTTGGAGCCGTCCGGGCCGTGGATCAGCGGAATGTGGGACATGCTCGGCAGCGCCCAGCCCATCGCATCGTAGATCTGCTTCTGGCGAGCGGCGTTGATCAGATGATCGTCGCCGCGGATCACATGGGTGACGCCCATGTCGTGATCGTCGACGACCACGGCGAGCATGTAGGTCGGGTTGCCGTCACCGCGCAAAAGGACGAGATCGTCGAGATTCTCGTTCTGCCAGACCACGAGGCCCTGGACCTGGTCCTCGATCACGGTCTCGCCGGTCTGCGGCGCGCGCAGGCGGATGGTGGGCTTGACGTCGCCCGGAGCCGACGCCGGATCGCGGTCGCGCCACATGCCGTCATAGAGGCGGGTGCGCCCCTCGGCGCGCGCTTTCTCGCGCATGGCGGCGAGCTCCTCGGCGGAGGCGTAGCAGCGGTAGGCCTTGCCCTCGGCCAGCAGCTGCTCGGCGACCTCGCGGTGACGGGCGGCGCGGGCGAATTGGTAGATGACCTCGCCGTCCCAGCCGAGCTCGAGCCACTTCAGCCCGTCGAGGATGGCGCCGATCGCCGCCTCCGTGGAGCGTTCCCGATCGGTATCCTCGATCCGCAGCAGCATCTTGCCGCCGTGCTTCTTGGCATAGAGCCAGTTGAACAGCGCCGTGCGGGCGCCCCCGATATGGAGGAAGCCGGTCGGCGAGGGAGCGAAGCGCGTGACGACGGAATCGGACATTCTTGGCAGGGCCTATGCATTGGAGGCGGTGGTGTATAGCAGGAACGGGACATAACTAAAGGGCGACGGCGGACCCGGCAGGCCTTGCTTAAGCTCTTGGCGCGGCCACGCGAATTTGGCAGAAGGACCGCTGATTTCCCTACAGGATTTTCGTAATGACAGAACCGGTGGCAGCTGAGGTTGGGCGCGATTTCATTCGTGACATCATCCAGGCCGACCTCGATCAGGGCAAATACAAGGAGATCGTGACCCGGTTCCCGCCGGAGCCGAACGGCTACTTGCATATCGGCCACGCCAAGTCGATCGCACTCAACTTCGGCGTCGCCCAGGAGTTTCCGGGCCGCTGCCACCTGCGCTTCGACGACACCAACCCGGTCAAGGAAGAGCAGGAATATATCGATTCAATCCAGGCCGACGTGCGCTGGCTCGGCTTTGACTGGGGCAAGAACCTGTTCTTCGCCTCGGACTATTTCGACCGCCTGTACGAATGGGCGGAGAAGCTGATCCGCGACGGCCTCGCTTATGTCGACGACCAGACCCAGGAGGAGATCCGCACCTCGCGCGGCACGCTGACCGAGCCTGGCAAGAACTCGCCGTTCCGCAACCGCAGCGTGGAGGAGAATCTCGACCTGTTCCGCCGCATGAAGGCGGGCGAATTCCCCAACGGCGCGCGCGTGCTGCGGGCCAAGATCGACATGGCCGCGGGCAACATCAACCTGCGCGATCCCGTGCTGTACCGCATCCTGCATGCACACCATCCGCGCACCGGCAACGCATGGTGCATCTACCCGAGCTACGACTATGCCCACGGCCAGTCGGATGCCATCGAAGGCATCACGCATTCGATCTGCACGCTGGAGTTCGAGGACCACCGACCGCTCTACGACTGGTTCATCGAGAAGCTGCCGGTGCCCTCACAGCCGCATCAGTACGAATTCGCGCGGCTGAATCTCACCTATACGCTGCTGTCCAAGCGCGTGCTGACCCAGCTCGTCCGCGACGGCCATGTCGCGGGCTGGGACGATCCGCGCATGCCGACCATGGCGGGCATGCGCCGCCGGGGCGTGCCGCCGGCCGCACTTCGCGAGTTCGTCAAGCGCATCGGCGTCGCCAAGGCCAACAGCGTCGTCGATGTCGGCATGCTGGAGTTCTGCATCCGCGAGGAGCTGAACCGCACGGCGCAGCGGCGCATGGCGGTCTTGAAGCCGCTCAAGGTGGTGATCGAGAATTATCCGGAAGGGCAGACCGAGGAACTCGAGGCGATCAATCATCCCGACGATCCCTCGGCAGGCACGCGGAAGATCACGTTCGGCCGCGAGCTCTATATCGAGCAGGACGACTTCATGGAGAACCCGCCGAAGAAGTTCTTCCGCCTGTCGCCGGGCAACGAGGTGCGGCTGCGCTATGCCTATTTCGTCAAGTGCACCGGCGTGATCAAGAACGACAAGGGTGAGGTGGTGGAGCTGCGCTGCACCTATGATCCCGCGACCAAGGGCGGCAACGCGCCCGACGGCCGCAAGGTCAAGGCGACCATGCACTGGCTGCCGGCGGCGGCCTCCAAGCCGGCGGAGATCCGCATCTACAACCAGCTGTTCGCCAATCCGAGCCCGGATGCCTCGAACTTCGCGACCGATCTCAACCCGAACTCGCTGGAGATCCTCGCCGATGCGCGGGTCGAGGCATCCGTTGCGGAGAGCAATTCGACCGAGCCGATGCAGTTCGAGCGTCAGGGCTATTTCGTGCGCGACAAGGACTCGACGCCGGGCAAGCCGGTGTTCTCGCGCACCATCGGCCTGCGCGACACGTTCGCGAAGGAAGTCGCCAAGGGTTGAGAAGGGCTGAGCAGGACATGAGCAGCGAGGCCGACGCCATCGTTTCCGCCATCATCGCGAAATGGTGCGCCGGCTTCTCTGTGCTCGATGCGGCCGCGCTGTCGTCGCTCTATGCGAAGGACGCATTCTTCTTCGGCTCCAACCCGAAGCTCTATCGCGGCCGGGACGGCGTCGCCGACTATTTCAACGGCCTGCCGCGCTGGCGCAGGCCGAGCGCGACCTTCTCCGACGTGCACGCCGCGCAGGCCGGCCCTGATCTGATCAACATGGCCGCGACCATCACGTTCGATCTCGCGGGCGAGCGGGATGATCTCGTCGTCAAGATGAGCTGGGTCATCATCCGCGAGGACGGCGAGTGGAAGATCGTCAATCACCACGCCTCGTCGCAGGCGCCGCTGATCTAGCAACGGGCGTCAGCCCGGAGAAAAGTAGCGCGCTCTTCGCCTGTTCCCGATCCGTACCGCTATTCGCGCAGCCGCACGTTCCGGTAGCCTGCGCAGCCGTCGCGTATCGTAAGGTGCAGGGGAATGGCGGAGCCGGGCCGGCCAGGACGGTCCCAGGGAGTTGCCGGGACGTGGCCGGTCGGCCGCGCCGCCCCGGCCGGCGGCTTGGCGCCAGCGGGCCTCGGCGTCTGGCCGGCGATCGTCGACACGCTGCGCCAATGGGCTCGGGCCGAGGCCGGGCCTGGCCGGCTGTTGCCGTGGGTGCCGGTCGCCTTCGGCGGCGGCATTGCGCTTTACTTCGCCGCCGATCATGAGCCGGTGCTGTGGGTGGTTGCCGCGACAGCCATCGCGCTGATGCTCTGCGCGATGCTGCTCCGGCGGAGCCGGCTGTTTGCGCCTGCGATCATGCTCGCGGCGCTCGCCGCCGGCTTTGCGATGGCGACCTGGAAGACGGCGCGCATCGCTCATCCCGTGCTGGCCAAGCCGCTCTATTCGGTGTCGCTGTCGGGCTTCGTGGAAGCGCGCGACATCCGCGAGCGCACCGACCGCTTCGTGCTGCGCGTCAGCGCGATGGAGGCGCAGCGCAGCGACGTCAAGCTCGAGCGCGTCCGCCTCTCGGTGCGCAAGGGCACGGCGCCTGAGGTTGGCAGCTTCGTGCAGCTGAAGGCGCGGCTGCTCCCGCCGATCTCGCCGGTGCGCCCCGGCAGCTATGATTTCTCGCGCGACATGTTCTTCCAGGGCATCGGCGCCTCCGGCTTCGTGATGGGCGCGATCACGGCGTCCACACCGCCGGATGGCGGCGGCCTCCGGCTGCGCTATGCCGCCTTCATGCAGGGCCTGCGCGATGCGATCGATGCGCGCATCCGCGCAACGCTCGAAGGCGACAACCGCGCGATTGCGACGGCGCTGCTCACGGGGCGGCGCGATGCGATCACCGCGTCCGTGAACGATGCCATGTTCGTCTCGGGACTCGGCCATGTGCTGTCGATCTCCGGCTATCACATGGCGGTCGTCGCCGGCGTCGTCTTCTTCGCGGTGCGCGCGCTGCTAGCCTTGATCCCGGGGCTGGCGGCCGGCTCTGCCATCAAGAAATGGTCGGCCGCCGCGGCGCTGGTCGCGGCCGCGTTCTATCTGTTGCTGTCGGGCGCAGAGGTCGCGACGCAAAGATCGTTCTTCATGACGGCGGTGGTGCTGATCGCAGTGATGGTCGACCGGCGCGCCATCACTTTCCGCACGCTGGCGGTTGCCGCGCTAATCGTGCTTGCGGTCGCGCCGGAGGCGTTGGTGCATCCAAGCTTCCAGATGTCGTTTGCGGCAACGCTCGGGCTGGTGGCGCTGGTGCAGATCGGCATGCCGAACCTGCTCGCATCGCCCGATCATTCCGCGACGGCGCGGATCGCGTTGTGGGGCGGCCGCGAGATCGCGATGCTGTTCCTGGCCTCGCTGATCGCGGGGCTCGCGACCACGCCATACGCCGCCTTCCACTTCCATCGCGTGACCCCATACGGCGTGCTCGCCAATCTCGGCGCCATGCCGGTGGTCTCGGCACTGGTGATGCCGGCCGGGCTGTTGGGGCTGCTCGCGGCGCCCTTCGGGCTCGACGGCGTGTTCTGGTGGTTGATGGGGATCGGCATCGAGTGGATGGTCCTGGTCGCGCGCTGGGTGGCGGCCCTGCCGGGCGCCGTCGGCCGCATTCCCGCCTTCGGGATCGCGCCGCTGATCGCAGCGAGCCTCGGGCTCATCGTGATGGGCCTGCTGCGCACGCCCTTGCGTTGGTCCGGCGCCCTGGTGCTGCTGGCAGCGATCCTCTGGGGACTGTCGGTGCGGCAGCCCGATATCCTGATTGCCGGGGATGGCGCCAGCGTTGCGGTGCGTGGCGGGGACGGGCGCCTGCATGTGATCCGCACGAGCAAGGACGGCTTCCTGTTGAAGGAGTGGTTGGCCGCGGATGCCGATCCGCGCGATGCCGGCAACGCCTCGTTGGCGAGCGGGGTGTCGTGTGACGAGTCCGGCTGCGTGGCGCCGCTCGCGGACGGACGGCTGATCGCGTTGGCGACGCGCATCGACGCGCTGGCCGATGATTGCAGCCGCGCCGCGCTGGTGGTGACGGCGCGGCCCGCGCCGTCCGATTGCGCGGCGATGGTGGTCGATCGGGCGCGTCTTGCCAGTCAGGGCGCACTGGCTCTGACGCGACGCGGAGAGGGCTTTTCGGTGCAGGCGGTGAGGACGAGGGGAGCAAGCCGTCCCTGGCTGCCGGCCGGCGCCGGCGAGGGAGATTTCGACGGCAGCCTCGTGCCGAAGGCGGCCGTGCCCCGCAACCGGGACGCAACGCCATCGGAGGCCGACTTGCAGGCCGACGATTGACGCGGATCACAAATACCAGGCCAGCACGGCGTCAAGCCTTCCGTTGCCGATAACCGGCAGGGCCACCATTCGGCTCAGCCCGGCTGCGCAGGCTTCGGAGCCGGCGATCGAGCCGTCATGGGTGAGATCGTCGTTGAGCGCGGGCATGCCGGCGGCCCAGGCGCCGCCGATGCTGCCTTCGCCCCTGGCGATGGACTGCGCCGCATAGCGTGCGGCGAGGTCGGTCTGCGCGCTGCAATCGCCGGCGCGAAAGACCAGCGCCGAACGGTCCTCGTTCGGGACCCAGATCTCGAAGCGTCGCGCAATCGGCGTTGCCTGCGCGGAGAGGAATGTCAGAACCCACGTCTGGTCGGTGCCGGTTCGGTAGGGCACGCCGACGCCGAGATTGATCCCGACCTTGGCGGCGTCCTCCCAGCGCAGGAAGCTCTTGGCGTCGTGCAGGTCCTTGATGATCAGAGGCAGGCCCGCCTTCCAGGTGCGTCCGGGCAGGCCGAAGCCGCGCGGAAATCTGGTGTGGCGGGAGTTGAATTCGAACATGTCCGCGGTGCCGTAATAGCCATCGACGAGCCCCATCTCATGCGAGAGATCAGGATCGTTGTGCCAGAGTTCGATCGCGCCGACATGCGCCTCGTCGTCGCCGCAGAACAGCACCAGCACGGCTTGCAGGAATTCGCCCGCGAACACCGGCACCGCCACGCCGCAGGTGAGGCCGGCCGCAGCGGCCTGATCGGTCCGCTTGAAATAGGAGTTGGCGAATTTCGTGAGGATGACGGGGTGGCCACAGGCCCAGGCCTTGCCTGGAAGTCCCTCGTCATATCCGAAGTGCAGCTCTTCGCTGACGGCCTTGAACGCGGACAGCCCATCGTCGTAGAGGCCGCCGCCGAATTCCAGCCGCATGCGCGTCCGTTCGGGTACCCAGAGTTCAACGACGCGAATGAAGGTCTTCATCGAGCGTGTCCGCCGCCTCAAACCACGACAGCATCGGTCATTTGGCTGCGGAGCGGACGTTCAAAATGCGGGCAGCACGGCCCAAACTTCGTGCGACGACGAGGCGCGGCGGTGGGCTCGCCGATCGAATGTCCTGAAACACAAACTTACCGGGCTCGCCGGCCTCGGCCGGCGACGGCAATTTCAATCCCGGGCTCGGCCTGTCGGCCGAAGGGCGTCAGCCGATCGGCAGGCGCGTGATCGTGGGCCGCGTGTCGGCGACGATCTGCGGCTTGTGCTCGCGCTCGGGGGCTGGCTGCGTCACCGGCAATTGCAGCACGGTCGCGCGCTGGCCTTCGACGAGCTGCGTCACCAGCACGTATTTGCCGTCGGGGAATTCGATCGCGTCATGATGGCGATCGGGAATGTGCGGGTCGATCTTGCCGAACTTGCCGACGCGAGAGTTCACGGTGCGCGTCCAGATCCAGCGGTTGTCGTAGCGGACGTTGTCGGCGAAAGCGAGCTCCGTCCCCGGCAGGAGACAGACCGCGACGGAGGGATCGGCTTCGGAAGCGAAGCCGCGCGTCGAGGTGCCGCGGAAGGTTGTCGTGACGATCGTCTCGCCGACTTCGGCGGGGCGCGTCGCGACGGCATGCAGGCTGTAGTCACACATCGGGTGCTCCTCATGCTGGGATAGCGACCCGCGTCTCTTTCGAGGCGCAGGCCTCTATCAGAGTGGAAGCATACAACGCTCTGCTCGGTTATGGGCAAATCTGCGGCTCGCGTTCGCAGCACGCGATCACATTATCTTTCCCGGATTCGATAGGAACAAACCTCGCGTCCTTGCATTTGGCCGCAGCTATCAGCACTGCCGGCACAACTCTACCGGCGAAGCAGAGGGAGATTGCTGCGCGCCTGCACGGGCGAATGTCGCGCGGGAAGATGGACCGGACAGCTGGCGCAGAACCAGACAAACCATCCGGCCGGAGCGGACAAACCTCCGCTCCAATCCTGGATCGACGATACCGATCGAAGCGCGCGCGGCGCTGGATGCTTTCGGTATCAGTACTTCCGGTAAAGCCCGATCAGCTTGCCCTGGATCTTCACGCGGTTCGGCGGAAGAATGCGGACCTCGTAGGCGGCATTGGCGGGCTCGAGCGCGATCGAGGCGCCGCGGCGGCGGAAGCGCTTGAGCGTGGCCTCCTCGTCGTCGATCAATGCCACCACGATGTCGCCGGTATTGGCGGTCTCGTTGCGCTGGATCAGCGCCATGTCGCCGTCGAGGATGCCGGCCTCGACCATCGAATCGCCGCGCACTTCGAGCGCGTAGTGCTCGCCCGAGCCGAGCATGTCCGGCGGCACGCTGATGGTATGGCTGCGGGTCTGCAGCGCCTCGATCGGCGTGCCGGCGGCGATGCGGCCCATCACGGGCACCGCGACGGGGCGCTCGCCCTCGTCCGCAGGCGGGCTGGAGCTCGCGCGCACCTTGCCGAGATTGCCCTCGATCACGCTCGGGGTGAAGCCACGGCGATTGCCGGCGGCGGCCTGGAGCTCGGGCAGCTTGATCACCTCGATGGCACGGGCGCGGTTGGGCAGGCGGCGAATGAAGCCGCGCTCCTCGAGCGCAGTGATCAGGCGATGGATGCCTGACTTCGAGCGCAGGTCGAGCGCATCCTTCATCTCGTCGAAGGACGGCGGCACGCCGCTTTCCTTCAGACGTTCGCTGATGAACCGCAGAAGCTCGTATTGTTTGCGCGTCAACATCTCGACCAAAGTCCCCCGGTTGATGTCGTTCGATTCCGACACGATGAAGCCGGCACTAAGCCGCTACATCCTCGAAACAAATCATGAACGGACACTATATGTTCGATATGTGTTCCGCAACTGCTTAATTTATGGTGAACGCGGCCAAGCTCGCGGAATGCGTGTGGCTGGGCGGCTCAGACGGGCAGCCGGAGCACCTCGCAAGGCGTGCCGGCCTCGGCCTTCGGCGCGAACGGTGCGCGCACCAGAAGTACCTGTGCCGCAGCGAGATTCGCAAGAAGGGAGGAGTCCTGATGGCTGACCGGAAGGGCGACGCGCGTGCCGTCGTCGCGCTCCTCCAGCCGCGCACGCAGATAGTCCTCGCGCTGGTCGTTGGCGGCGAGATCGCGGCCCAGCACGGCGCGCTCGCGCCGATGATGAATCGCTGAACGGCCCGACAGGGCGCGAATCAAGGGGACCATGAACAGGAAGGCGCACACGTAGGACGACACGGGATTGCCGGGCAGGCCAATCACGCGCATCGCGCCTATCCGACCGTGCATCATCGGCTTGCCCGGCCGGATCGCGATCTTCCAGAACGCCATCGCGATGCCTTCGCCCTTGAGCGCCTGCTGGACCAGGTCGTGGTCGCCGACCGAGGCACCGCCGGTCGTGATCAGGATGTCGGCGCCGCTCTCGCGCGCGCGGCGGATGCCGGCGGACGTCGCCTCCAGTGTATCGGCGGCAATTCCGAGGTCGATGGTCTCGGCGCCCTCGCTGCGGGCGAGCGCATGCAGGGCATAGCCGTTGGAATAGACGATCTGGCCGCGACCAGGCGTGGTGCCCGGCATCACGAGCTCGTCGCCGGTGGCGAGAACGGCAACCCTCGGGCGGCGGATGATGGCGAGATGCGGATGATTCATTCCGGCGGCGAGGGCGAGATCGCGCTCGGTGAGGCGGATTCCCTTGCGCAGCAGCACGTCGCCTTCGCGGAAGTCGACGCCTGCAGGGCGGATGTGCCGGCCGAAAATGGCGGCTTCCTTGATCGTGACATGTTTGCCGTCGGCAGCCGTGTCCTCCTGGATCACGACGGCATCGGCGCCGTCGGGAACGACGCCGCCGGTGAAGATCCGCACGGCTTCGCCGGGGCCGACGCTTCCCGCGAACGGCCGGCCCGCCGCGACCTCGCCGACGACGGTCAACCTCGAATCGTTTGCCGCGTCGGCCGTGCGCACGGCATAGCCGTCCATCGCCGACATCGCCTCCGGCGGCTGCGTGCGCCGCGCCGCTACATCGCGGGCGAGCACACGATGGTAGGCCTCGTCGAGGCAAACCATCTGTTCAGCCAGCGGCTCGACGCCGGCCAGCACCGCGGCAAGCGCGTCAGAAACCGGCATCAGGGCCACGGGCGAACTCCTGCTGAGCACATCAGTCAATGGGCGGCGAGAGTTCTAGCCGAGTGCAGGCGTGAGGCAAAGCAGCACGCGGGATGATTTATCCTGCGTGATCGCGGGGTGGAGGAGGTCGGCTCAACTCTGCCGCGTCATGATGCGGAAGGCGAGACAGACCGGAACGAGGATTGCCATGGCAAGGACGAGAATGACGAGCGCCACGGCCAACATCGTTCAACGCCCCGTCGGATCGCCCGGACTGATGTCCGCGACGTCGGGCGGCTTGGGACCCTGATCCTTGTCCGGCAGCGGGTCCGCCTGGGATTTTAGGTCGGCGGCCTTGCTGATCAGCTTGGCGGAGAGGTCAGAATCCGAGGTGGTTCTGGCGAATTCGAGCAGGAGAGAGGCTTGCTTGGTGAGATAGGTCTTGCCCAGCACGTCGATCAGTCCAATGTAGAAGTCCCAACGGACTCATGAGTCCGAAGGGTGGTATTCCGTTCCCGGAACTCTGTATAAAAATGCACAAAGTGATCAGGTTCCACATTTTCAGCAGTTTTTGTTCCGGCAAGTGAGCGCGCTCCGGGCTTTCCCGCGGCTCAGATCCCCAGTGCTTTCAATGCGTTCCCGACATCACGCGGCGAGGTGACATGCACGGCGGTCAACCCGCGCGCCCGCGCTCCCTCGATGTTCTCGGCGAGGTCGTCGAAGAACACGATGCGCTCGGCCGGCACGCCGATCGCCGCCACGACATGGTCGAAGGCCTCGGCATCCGGTTTGCGCAGGCCGATGCTGGAGGACAGATACAGCTCGCGGAAATGGCCGAGCAGACCGGCATATTCCTTCGAGAAATGGTCGACGTGCGGCCGATTGGTGTTGGAGAAGGCGTAGAGCGGCATCTGCTTCGCCGCGCGCGGCAGCAGCTCGGCGATATCAGGCATCTCGCCGGCGAAAATCGCGTTCCAGCCTTCCAGGAATTGCGCATCCGAGATGCCGATCCCGAGCGAGGACCGCAGCGAGGCGAAATAGTCCGCATCGCTGATCTTGCCCATCTCATGCAACCGGTAGGCCTCGTCGCGCACATAGCGCGCGATGATGGCCTCGGGCTGGCAGCCGGCATGTCCCGCCCAGCAGGCGATCGCCTTGGAGAAGTCGATGTCGAGCACAACGCGCCCGAGGTCGAACAGCAGCGCATCCGCGCTGCCGGGAGAGAGCGATGTCATTGCGTCCTTTTCACTTCGGTATGGCGCGTCAGTAACGATAGGGCTCGTGGTCGAACAGCGGGAACGCGCTGAACACGCTGGGCGCGTTGGTGGCGGCCGCCGGATGCAGGCAGGATTTGTCGATCTCGGCGAATGAGGTGGCGCCCAGGAGGCCGAGGCAGCGCAGCACCTCGTCTTCAAGCAACTCCAGCATCCGCGCGACGCCGGCTTCGCCGGCTGCCGCCAGCGCCCAGCATTGCAGCCGGCCGATGCCGACGAGGTCGGCGCCCGCCGCGATCGCCTTGACGATGTCGGTGCCGCGGCAAAAGCCGCCGTCGACCATGATCCTGGCGCGGCCCTTCACGGCGTCGACGATCTCCGGCAGCACGTGCATGGCGCCGCGGCCGTGGTCGAGCTGGCGTCCGCCATGGTTGGAGACGTAGATCCACTCGACGCCGTGATCGAGCGCGATCTGCGCATCCTCGGCCGTGGCGATACCCTTGAGGATCAGCGGAATTTTGAACGTGTCCTTGATCATCTTCACGGTCCGCCACTCCAGGCCCTTCTGGAAATCGCCGCCGGTGGCGCGCAGGCGGCTCTCGCGAACGTAGCGCTTGGCGATGTCACGTTCACGACGGCTGTAATGGGCGGTGTCGACGGTCAGGCAGAAGGCGGCATAGGCGTTCTTCTCGGCCCGGCTGACGACGTCGGCGACGAAGGCATCGTCGCCGCGGACATAGAGTTGATAGAGACGCAGTGCATCGGGGGCAGCCTCGGCGGTCGTCTCGAGGCCGGGCTCGGACACCGAGCTCAGCATGTGCGCCGCGCCGAACCTGCCCGCAGCGCGCGCGACGCTCGCCGCGCCATCCGGATCGAAGATCTCGAGTGCGCCGACGGGAGCCAGCACCACCGGCAGACGCAGCTTGCGGCCGAACTGCTCGACGCTGCCGTCGATCCTGCGCACATCGCGCAGCACGCGCGGGCGGAAGGCGATCTCGTCGAGCGCCATGCGGTTGCGCCGCATCGTGGTCTCGGTCTCGGCGGCGCCGACGATGTAGTCCCAGGCATTCTGGTTGAGGTTGGCGCGCGCCTTCCGGATGAACTCGTGCAGGTTCTGGAACGGCTCGTCGCTGGCGCCGAGCTCGACGTTCCGTTCCGGCCGGATGCGGGGCGCTTCATTCATTGTTGTCCTCCCGAGAATTTGAAGTCTTGTCGCCATCGCCTATCGCGTCCGGCCCTCCAAAACCATCCTAAAATCGCATAGCTGCGAAGCGTGGGCGGCCCGGACCGGTGTCGTGTTGCTTCGAAACAGTTTCGGAACGTTGCCAAAAGTTTAGGCCAAGGCGAAGAGATTTCTTCGGTGTACCCGCCAGCGCGGCATCCCGGCCTTGAAGAAACCAGAATGGTATTGTGAGAGATGGACTGGATCGCCATTTGCATGGCGTCTCCCAGCCTCAAGAGAAACGCCAAGCAAAAGGCACCTTCATGCGGAAAACCCTGCTGTTCCCCCTGGGCGCGCTCACGGGAGCGTGCCTGACCCTTTTGGTAGCCAGCCCGCAGGGCGGCGTATGGGCGGCGCGGGCGGCAGTGGGCGCGAATGATGCTTATTCCCAACTCAATCTGTTCGGCGCCGTGTTCGAGCGGGTCAAGGCCAGCTATGTCGAGAAGCCGGACAATGCCAAGCTGATCGAGGGGGCGATCACCGGCATGGTGACCTCGCTCGACCCGCATTCGCGCTACATGAACGCCAAGGCCTGGACCGAGATGCAGGAGACCACGTCCGGCGAGTTCGGCGGACTCGGCATCGAGGTCACGATGGAGGATGGTCTCGTCAAGGTCGTCTCCCCGATCGACGACACGCCGGCTTCGAAGGCCGGCATCATGTCCGGCGACCTCATCGGCAAGATCGACGGCGAGGCCGTGCAGGGCATGACGCTCGAGCAGGCGGTCAACAAGATGAAGGGACCGGTCGACACCAAGACCAAGCTGACCATCATCCGCAAGGGTGCGGATGCGCCGCTCGAGGTTGCGATCACGCGCGAGATCATCCATGTGCGTCCGGTGCGCTTCCGCGTCGAGAACGGCGACATCGGCTATATCCGCATCACCTCGTTCAACGAGCAGACCACCGACGCCCTGAAGAAGGCGATCGCCTCGGTCTCCAAGCAGGTCCCGCCGGAGAAGCTCGCCGGCTACGTGGTTGACCTGCGCAACAATCCGGGCGGCCTGCTCGACCAGGCCGTGTCGGTGTCGAGCGCCTTCCTGCAGCGTGGCGAAGTCGTTTCGACACGCGGCCGCTCTCCGGAAGAAACCCAGCGCTTCACCGCCCATGGTGGCGATCTCACCAAGGGCAAGCCGATCGTGGTGCTGATCAACGGCGGCTCGGCCTCGGCCTCGGAGATCGTTGCCGGTGCGCTGCACGACCACAAGCGCGCGACGTTGATCGGCACGCGATCGTTCGGCAAGGGCTCGGTGCAGACCATCATTCCGCTCGGCTCTGGCAATGGCGCGCTGGCGCTGACCACGGCGCGCTACTACACGCCGTCGGGCCGCTCGATCCAGGCCCAGGGCATCGCGCCCGACATCGAGATCCTCCAGGACGTGCCGCCCGAGCTGAAGGGGCGGATGGACACCATGGCGGAATCCCAGATGCGCGGGCATCTGTCGGCCGACGGCACCGAGCAGACCGGATCGCAGTCCTACGTTCCGCCGGAAGAGAAGGACGACAAGGCTCTGCACGCAGCCTACGACTTCCTCCACGGCGTTACGGCAAATGCCGTCGCGGCCAAGCCAGCGACGAAGTCTGCAGTGCCGAACTAG
>Ga0214542_1005738_pt1 | contig 23315 bp, 7 predicted proteins | sample CNSS1metaG_FD_160096 | JGI IMG/M metagenome (GOLD analysis project Ga0214542, IMG submission 160096) | Root nodule microbial communities from cowpea collected in UCLA plant growth center, Los Angeles, California, USA - CNSS1 | ecosystem: Host-associated > Plants > Roots > Nodule | place: USA...
CACAAATGGTTGAGACACAAGAGTGTTTTTACTTCAAAATGTTCAACCCTTTTACATGTCTAGGAGCACCCCTTATATAGAAGAGTTTAGGGTCCTCTATGCAAATAAAAGATACCTAAGGATGTCTCTACAAAAACCTAACCCTAGCTTCTAGAAACTAGGTCAAATAAGGTTACAAAAATGAGAGACAAAAGAGCTAACTATGGTGTGTGCAAGGCTAATTTCGTTCTAGCACAAAAGGAGACCAAGAATGTGTCTCATGTCTCTAAAAAGTGGCCATAGTGTGGTAAAAACAAAGGAGACCAAAGGTACATAGGTACACTTGCTTTATGCCTTTTTCTTTATGCTTTATGCCTTTACTTTACTCTCTCCTCCATATCATTTATGCTCCCCAATCAACATGCGCCACCTAGCATTGTTTTTTTACTCCTAATTAACCTACAAAGCAAATAAACATAGATTAGCATGTTGGCTTAAGTCAAGTCAACTATAATCAACAAGTCAAACCTAGTCAAAGGTCAACAAGTCAACTAAAGTTGATTCAACTAAGTCAACTTAGGAAATAAAAAATAACAACACAAATGAAAGGGATGAAGGATTAGTGAACTTCCTTTTAAACATGCTTAGTCTTCTTAAGCATGTGCCTCCATCCTTGGTTGGGGTCAATCCTTCATCATATTAGGATGTGAATGAGGTGGTAAGTATATAAAATACAAGTTTAATTTGCACCCAAGTATAACTAGCACAAGGAAATGTGATTATCTCTTTAATCAAAACCAATGTGCATCTATGACACCTAAATCATAAACATCAACTATATTAGCAGATCTCAGAATGGTCTGCTGATATCCATATTGTTGCAGCACCCTCTTTGACAAATGACGATGCACATAACCACCCAACCTAATGAATATAGAGAACAATGATATTGACTGAAATAGACGAGTGATGTGATGCACCTCGTATGGGTTCCATACGAACCCACCATAAGTCAAACAATGAAGTTATCACCTAACTTCTCTGATTAGGCATATTTGTTGCCTTATTACATAACGACTAACCTAAGGCAACATCTTGTCATATGACTATACAACCTCTCATCATTTTCATCCTGAGGAAGTGCTCATATATCCAACTTTGTAATGATTTAAAATCAAGATTATATCATACCAACAACTTTTAAATTAAATATGAATGAAATTTATGTACAAAGTACCTATAAAAGTGTTGCATAACCACCAAATTGCTTTGCCTAGGAAAAGCATGCATTACCAAGTTGCTCATACATATATGTCAATGCAGCCACTTCACATGAATACCCACCACAAGATGTCAAATCCCTAAAGTAGGAGACATTGACCAAAGTGGAACTCTATTTAGCAAAGATAGATACCCCACGAGATGAACAAGAAGGCTTGTGCAATGAATTCCCAACATTCTAGAGTGCACAACTTTTGATATACCTCTCTCAACTAGCTGAATCTAGCATGTGCCCCTTGACATTTCCTCATTTCTGAGATGGCATTTGACCTTTCCACAAGTTCACCAATACTGACACAATAGCAGCAAACTCCAAAGTCACAACTAGACAAAATTGTCCCATAATAGGGAGATGAAGTAATGCAAAAACATCATCCAACTAACACCACAAATGCGATAACAATTCCTTATAAGTCATCTTATAACTAATTTTGCATAAAGGAAACAAACCAAAACATACTCGTCAATATAGCCATCAAGAACACCAAGTTTACTCAACTTCCGTCCATGAGATACCAATTTCAATTCTCCTTGGTCCTACACATAATGCATGTATCATACTATATAAAATGCAAAATTATCATCAAAATAACATCAAACTTAGTTGTATTTACTAAACTCCCCATCCCATATCTTCAAAGCCACGTGATCAACGTAGTTCTTGAGCAAAAAGGTATCTAATGAACCTCCAACAAACCCTTCTTGAGCCTCTTGACCCTCACCAATCCCTATCGGTTCATTTGCAACGACAACATCAACTACAACATCAACTTCAACATCAACTTCACCTACATGATCATCTACAACTATGAGTTCTACATCAAGAGATTCACGATGATTCCTCCTTCGAATAAATGTCGTGGTCTAAATGTGTGAGAAATTCAAATAATATTTTATGTGAAAAAAGACAAATAGTGTAAAGGTGAAAGTAAAAAAAAAAAGATCTCATTTAAACTATATTCATCTTTATGAAAGTTATAAATCTCTAAATGTAACTAGAAAAGAAAATATAAAATATTAAAGTTCTTATTTTATATCAATGTAAATATCCAAACAAATAAATATACATTATACTAATTCGTTTTGGTTCCTCTACTTGATCCTCTTGTAGATGTAATAATCTGAAGAAAAAAAATCAAAATGTACATTATGTTAAATTTAAATTACAAAAATTTAAGGTCTTCCTTTGAAATAGGAATTGAATAGTTAATTATTTTCCTCTGACTTCTCTAGAAGTTTATTTTAATTTATCTACAAGCTAATTTTGACTTGAAAAAGGTTTACTTAATTTTACCTTATAATATTGTTTTATGGGTACATGTTTCAGGATATAATATATTGCAGAAAAATTTATGGGAGAAAATAGGTCTTATTCTTACGGAAATAACATAAACATTTATATTACTTAAAATTGCCTGAAAAATCTATTCAAAACCAACTCAGAAAAATTTTATTCATGATCATGAATTTGTTTTAAAAATTGTTTGTATATGTCGCAACCAAAATCGCAATGAGACGACAAACCAAAAATAAAATATTAAAAAAAGAGGTTTGGAGTCGCCACCATAGTTATTATAGGAAACTATGGAAAACCATAAAAAAAAGAGTAAGGTCTACAAAAACATATTTTGGTTACAGGAGTTGGTTGCATGTAGAGAAGGTGGTAGTACCCTACAACGCTCATCCTAAGACAATAGCTTTAATTAAAATACAAATGGATGTGATCACCTTTAAATGTTTATTTTCCAAAATAGTACAAAAAAAAGAGAAAATTAAAAAAAAAAAATTGGGCCCGACAAGGATTACTCCTTGCTCCTATGTATCTCCGTTCATAATGGAGAATCAAGGTCACACAGTTCTTTATGAAAAACTTTTTGAAAACAATTTGTTCAAAGACGTTGATATCGCTTTTTTTTTTTAATATTTGAAATTTTTGTATTTTTTTATTAATTTTATAGAAAAGTGAAGGTATTAAGTACTAAGATGACGCGAGCAGTCACATGAGCACTTATACCTTGTAAAAGTTAAAAGTGTACTTAAATTATTTATTTATTATTTTTTAAAAAAACTTTCAAAATAAGATAGGATACCCAAAAAAGAAAAAAAATGTGACTATTATATATCCATAATTTATAAAAGCATTAGGAAATAAATAAATAAAAGATTAGGAAATAACTTTTAGGATTAAACATATTATTTTATTATTTGTAAAAGGTTAAATAAAAAGTTAAAAATAATACCTAATATATAAAAAAGATGGCACATGATCAACCTTATGATTTCATGTGCAAAACAAATATATATTATAACTTATAACCACATCATGGGCCAACCAAAATGTATTAAAAAATGGGACTCACGCAAACATAGAATGTTTAAAACATGAGATCTCTCACTTATTCATGCAACAACGTTCGCAGCCTAGTGCAACAAGCATTAATTAGAAAAACTAATGAACCCCAAAATGCATGACAATAATGTTTTTTCCACACCAAGAAGAAATTCAACCAAAATCATAACCAATTCTCAACATAGACTGCATAAGACAACAACAATTAATTTTTGTGAACCAGAACAGAAGATTGGATTTGCATGCCTATTTGAGCAGACAAATAGTTGCGTTGGAACACCAAGAAGCATGTGGAGGTGATGATCGAAGTTGAGTCAGTTTTTTATATGTGAGGGTTAAAATAAATTGTGTGCTTAGGGTAAGAGAAAGGTCTCCATAATCGTTCTTTATTCTTTTTCTTGATGGGTTTATATACATAAAATTATAAATCTAATGTAATTTCATAATAAAGTCGGTCTTGATTATAACGAATTTTAAAAGGCAAGGATGGGATCAAAACAGAGCACAAAAACAAAAGTGATTAGGAAAATTAATTCTAATTAGTAAAATAGATATTGCTTAGAATCATATTACTACTACTTTCTTTATCTAAAATAAAGGTGTCATAAAAATTAGAGCACAAAAATCAAATATCCTCGGAAAAAACGATTCTAAATATTAGAACAGATTTTGCTTCTAATTATTAGAATCTCATCATTAACTTCTTGATTTGGAGCAAAGCATAGAGTGGGGTGGGAATATAAAATTTTGGACTGTTGTTAGTTACAAGAAAATGTGGTATGAGTGGATAGAATATTTTGGGATAAAATAAACACAATGCATCAAAAGAAAACACATAAAAGATTAAAACAATTTTTCCTTTTTATTTATTATTATTATTATATTATTATTATTTAGAAAAAGAAAAATATTCGAAAGAAAATCTTACTTATTTTTTATTTGTTTATTTCTTTTTTCTAAATATATTATTATTATTATTTATTCTATTATATTTATTAAGGCGAACGAAATTGGATGTTGACAGTATATAATAATAATTAATAGTGTGAATTTAATTATTATGAAAAAAACACATAATACATTATTTTTTTTCTTCTATATTCATAAAAAATAATATACCAAAGGCTTATGAGATAAAAAAATAATGTTAAATATTAAATTAATATTTCATTATCAAGTAAGATAAAAGAGAATTTTTATTTTTTCTTTAAAAAAGAAATAGGACAAATGAGAAATGAAAGAAAAAAAATAATAAGTTTATACATAACTTCATTTTTTTCTTCAAAAAAAAACATGAGAGGGAGATATGAGTGCAATTTGTGTAAAACAAACAAGACAACAAGAAAGGTCATAAAAAATATCTTAATAAATATTTGATTTAATTACTCTTTTGTTATTGTTTTAGTTTAAAAATGTTAAGTTGGTCCTCCAATTTTTTGTAGTTTCAATTTGGTTCTGAATTTTGAAGAACTGATACAATTTTGTCATTTTCATTAAATTTATTTCTTGAAACGAATCAATATTTTTTCATTAAAATTGAAGTTGTAAATAAAAATGGTTGTTTTTGTTGGTATAATTAACATAATCCCACTGTCAATCTTGATGAAACTTCTTGATCTGCTTCAATAAATTTAACAAGAATAACCAAATTGCATCTTTTTTCAAAAGTCGGGACCAAATTAAGACTAAAAAAAAATTGAGAACTAACTTGACATTTTTGAATAAAAATAGCGACCAAAAGATTAACTAAACATAAATAATTTTATTCTTTATATATATATATATATATATTTAATTTTATGTTTTATTATCTATTAACATTAACTGTGTTTTATAAAAGAAATAGAAACACAAACAATTTAATTTTCATCCATTTATAAAATATACTACCTATAATTTATTTTTTTATAAAAAAATAAAATATATATATATATATATATATATATATATATATAATTTAAAAAAAAAATTAAAAATCTTTGGGAGAGCCGTGACACTCTCCTCTCTATATATATATATATATATTTTTTTTTGAAATGTTTATTGCATTTTTTAATCAATATTTTTTTTTAAAATGTTATCAAATAAATAGCATCAAATTTTTTCATACAAAATTATTAAATACGGATTCAGTTTTTCTCTTTATTTGATATGATTACGAGTTACTGTATCTGATTTGTTCTCATATTACTACAACAACATAACCAAAAAGGACAAAAAGATTTGATACATTTTTCGTTCAATGCCTTAGTACGTAATTTCGTAAGACTGCTGTTGCTATATTATTTTTGTGTAACTAAAATGCCAAATCAGATAGTAAGAGAAGTCGTAAAAAAGTTAATAATCGAAATATCATTTTTCCTATATGTAAAGGAAATAATAGTCTAATGATTGAAAAAACTAAAAACATATATGGTGAGAATGTAATTTTTTTTTTGGACAGCTGGTGGGAGTGTATTTACTCACAATAGAAGCAGTTGTGGCTAGGGATGTCAACGAGACGGGTGGACACGGGTTTCGCTATCCCATACTCATCTCGATAAAAAAAATTCATCATCATTCCTATACTCAGACCTAACGGGTATCAAACTTTTGTCCCATCTCCATCCCCACCGGTTATAATCTCGTACGCATACTCATACACATTTTATTACTACTTCAATATTAATTTTAATTAATTTTCATAAAATAATAATAAAAATTATGATAAAGGAAATATAATATTATCAAATATTCAATATTAGAAGGATGATTGTTTCTTCATATCAAATACTTTAAAATAAATTATAATTGTTTACATTTTATATTATAATACCAAATAAAATTTCATGAGAACCAAAATAATTATTAAATTTGCAAATATTAATGAAACATAATTGATAAAATTTAAAAATATTTTTTAAAAAATATAAAAGAAAAACAAATATTCAAATTAAAATATATTTTAAATGTTTGTTTACTTCAATCTTTTAAATTCTAATAAATCTCTTTTTTACACACTAATAAAAGTTATAATACATCATTTGATCAAAATGATACAAAGAACAAATAATAATCATAATAAAAAATTAAAATAAATTATAATTATTTACATTTTATATTATAATACCAAATAAAATTTCATGAAAACCAAAACAATTATTAAATTTGCAAATATTAATGAAACATAGTTGATAAGATTTAAAAATATTTTAAAAAAAATATAAAATAAAAACAAATATTCAAATTAAAATATATTTTAAATGTTTGTTTACTTCAATCTTTTAAATTCTAATGAATCTCTTTGTTATACACTAATAAAAGTTATAATACATCATTTGATCAAAGTGATACAAAGAACAAATAATAATCATAATAAAAGTTTAAAATAAATTATAATTGTTTACATTTTAGATTATAATACCAAATAAAATTTCATGAGAACCAACACATTTATTAAATTTGCAAACATTAATGAAACCTAGTTGATAAAATTAAAAAATATTTTTTAAAAAGTATAAAAGGAAAATAAATATTCAAATTAAAATATATTTTAAATGTTTGTTTACTTCAATCTTTTAAATTCTAATGAATCTTTTTTTCATACACTAATAAAAGTTATAATACATTACTTGATCAAAATGATACAAAGAACAAATAATAATCATAATAATATAATTTTAACATAAATCATGTATCTTTTGAATTTCAATTATGTTGGATGGTGATAAAAAAATATTCATGACAATTACATAAATTTTTTATATTGTAGTAAATAAAATTTATTTATACAATTATAGTGAAAAAATTACAGTATGATTGATAATGAGTTAGAAAATAAAAAATAAGTAGATAAAATATATCGAAATAATATTCTACATAATAAAAATAAACAAGAAATAAAAATATAAAAAAATTAACAAATGTTTACAAACAATTTGAGAGACTATTGAAAGAAATCACACAAAAGGAAAACAAATGTATAATTAAGGGTATGATAAGTTGAAAAATATCTTAGAGATCTAAGAAAACTTATCAAATATCAACATATATACTTATTTGTTGAGAAATAACAAAAATTGTTCCAATGAAACAAAAGAGTTCTTCAAATGAAACAAAAACTAATAATAAGAATAATAAGTAAATGATTTTTTTTATATTACCTAGTAAACGAAAAGTTTGTGCTATTAAATACTTAAATTGAGAGTATTAAACATTCTTATGTAAAAAAAATATACATTAAATAAAAATATTAAAAAATAATAGAAATATTCAAATGTGAGACATAAAATTTTTTAATTGACATACATCTTTTTAACATAATTACATAAATGTTATGATAAGATGAAAAATATATTTTGAAATGCAAATAAATTTCATGACAAACCAAATAATTAGAAGAAATAAAAAATAATTAGAAGAAATAAAAAATAATATATATATGGTTATTTAATTAATTGGGAATATTTTAATAATTTAAACGGGGACGGGTATTATGACGGGGATATGTACATCCCCATACCCAATTGAAAAAATCGGGATTTCCTATACTCATACCCAATCAATGCGAGAATTCTCCGTCAAAACGGGGACGGGTTCAGGCAATACCCACGAAGATGGATTTATTTGTGGCAAGCTCCGTGGTTGGAGAAGTGGGTGAGTTGGAGAAGAAGAAGAAGCACATTTAGATTAAAATACCCATAAGGTTACTTTTGAGATTTCATATATTTGATGGGTGCAGGTTGAAATTTGAAGGAGATGCAGGAAGCAATAGTCTAAAAACAATGAAATTAGTGTTCCCAACTAAGCCCAGATGAGTATGAAAAATGGGCCGGCCAGGCTTAGTGGAGCGGAAGTGATGCGCTAGGGTTAGAGCAGTAGATAAAGGAATATATTTTTTATTTATTTCCTGTGTAAAATGAAAACCCTACTTCTTAAACCCTAGTTATAAAAGTCCTCCTCAAAACCAATTTTGTTTTGTTGCTTTGCATAGCACTTTGTAGCCGTTTACACTCTCTGCTCTCTAAGATGGCTCCTCCCAGAGGTAACTTTTCTGTTATGCCTGTATCATTTTACGCATTTCGCTTTAGCACTTGATGACACCATGTTCTATGCTGGAGATTGTGTTTTGCTCGCCCATTTTCTTGTGTTTCGATGATTTCTTTTATTAGTAGAAGAATGTAATGGTAATGCCTTTCTTTTTCCTGACAACTGTTTGAATTTCTGCAGGTCGTGGTGGTTCTGGTGGTGGATTCAGGGGTGGTAGGGGTGACAGGGGAAGAGGAAGAGGTGGTGGGGGAAGAGGTGGAGACAGGGGTACGCCCTTCAAAGCCAGAGGTGGAGGCAGAGGTGGTGGTGGCCGTGGAGGCGGCAGGGGTGGTGGCCGTGGCGGTGGCAGAGGTGGAATGAAGGGTGGGAGCAAAGTCGTAGTTCAGCCGCATAGACATGAAGGAATTTTCATTGCCAAGGGTAAAGAAGACGCACTTGTAACTAAGAATCTTGTTCCTGGCGAAGCTGTTTACAATGAGAAAAGGATTACTGTCCAGGTGCTTTTCCTGTTCATCCGTTGAGTAGATTAAGGTTACATAGGTTATGTATGAAGTAATAACTTTATTTTGCAGAATGAAGATGGTTCAAAAGACGAATATAGAATTTGGAATCCTTTTCGTTCAAAGTTGGCTGCTGCTATCCTTGGTGGAGTTGACAACATCTGGATTGTAAGTTTGTCTTGGCAGCAAGCTTGCTCTGTTTAGGTGTACTTCAAATATGCTTTTTATGTATTTTTAATTAATTTTGAATTTGGTTCATGAAGAAACCTGGAGCCAGAGTCCTTTACTTAGGAGCTGCTTCTGGGACAACTGTTTCTCACGTGTCTGACGTTGTTGGCCCTGTAAGTATATTATAGAAATGTATAACATCGGATCTGTGGAGTGTAATAGCTTACTTGGGCTGTGTTGTTCTTGTATGTAGTCAGGTGTTGTCTATGCAGTAGAGTTTTCTCATAGAAGTGGTCGTGATTTGGTCAACATGGCAAAAAAACGTACTAATGTTATACCCATTATTGAAGATGCTAGACATCCTGCTAAATACCGAATGTTGGTTGGAATGGTTGATGTCATTTTTTCTGATGTTGCTCAGCCTGATCAGGTGTGTTTAATTTCTCTCCATCGTCTTATTTACAGCATATAGGTACTAGTATGTCAAGACATTGATGTTTTAATATCAGCAGTGGCATATTATTGTTTGTTTTATTTTGATTCATCACTTGTTCATTTACCCTTTTAGAAATCTAGGTTAGAATTTGTTTTCCTAGAAACTAAAATGTCGTTATTGCTAGTTTTCTGGAGTGAGGAGGTGACAAGCTAGAATTGGCTTTCCGGGTATTGAATTCTTGTGCTATCTTGGTAAATAAATAGTACAGTTTGCTATTTGGATATTTTTTGTTTTTTTTCTTCTGTGTTTGTTGGGTACTTTATTTGCAAATGATGAGTTACTCGGATTCCCCTTCAAGACATCTTGGATGATGCAGGCCCGAGATTCTGATGCCAATCAATGTTTTCTTTTTTATATTGGTTCGCTATTTTTTTATATTCTTAGTACCATTATTTTTTCATTTTTAATTAATTTGAATATATATATATATATATATATATATATATATATTATATTATTAAGTTTGTGTCCAATTAGTATCTGCGAGACAATCTGTGCATATGATGAGTTTCTCGGATTCCCCTTCAAGACAGCATGGATGATGCACACCCGAGTTTCTGATGCACATCAATATGTTTTCTGTCGTTTCCATTCATATTTTTACTACTAGTTTTTTTTAAGCTACAACGGCTTTGCTGAATTCATTTGTTTGCATTTTCCTTATTCAGTACCAATTTTTTTTTTTTTAAATTTCCTGTTTCTTTCATTTTCCCTACGTATATCAGTTTTCATTTGCGTTTAGTGATATGATTTTAGTGTGGCGATTCTGTTCTATATTTGCTGGAAATGTATTCCATTTGAAGATAAAGCTTCTGAAAACAATCAAGTAACTAATACTTTTGTTTGAAACTTACAGTCAAATAATATTTGTTTATTAATTTTTGGTGAGCATTGCAGGCTAGGATTTTGGGGTTGAATGCTTCGTATTATCTCAAAGCAGGAGGTCATTTTGTTATTTCAATCAAGGTATCTTCAGGGATAGATAGAATCGGCATTTACCCTTTTAGGGTGTTTCCAAAATTTAAACTTGGGACTTTCAGGCTTCAAACCCTAAACATAGAAAGGGGGAATTTTTATTGTGTAGATTAATTGTTCTCACTTACATTTATCTTGTGTATGTTTAGGCTAACTGCATAGACTCTACAGTACCTGCGGAGGCAGTGTTTGAAAGCGAAGTGAACAAGTTGAAGGCAGATCAATTCAAACCATTCGAGCAAGTGACCCTTGAGCCATTTGAGAGGGACCATGCCTGTGTTGTTGGAGGATATAGAATGCCCAAGAAGAAGAAAGAAACTGCGTAGTAGGGTTACCTTTGAGTATTCACTAGGCTTTTGTACCAATGTTACCTTCATGAGTTTTGTTATATTTTTGTTTTGAAATCTTAGTCGTCAAAATTCCCAAGGCAAATGATGCTGTGAGTACTTTCCAGCTGCCTGTGTAGCCGTGTACCAATTTCATTTCATGATATTTATTTATGTTCAACTTCATTTATGATGTTTATTTCCAAAGTGTAATTACAGTTTTTTCTCGTGGAAAAACCAAAGTAATTTAATAGAAGGCTTTTCCTATATGGTTTGAATACAAATATTAATGTTAGCTGCAAAAGAATGATAACAATCTTTGATCAAAGAGAATAACTTTTCGGTCACAATCACGTATAATTTACATCATTTGCGTGCCAAGTGAAAGTTGACAATTTTATCGTAGTATATAATAAAAGAAAGGTTAAAATATCTTTTTGGTATTATTTTTTTATGAAATTTTATGAAATAATTTTTAGTTTTGTTTGTGTTCAATTAGGTTTTAATTACTTTTTTTTTGTCATGATTTTTTTGATTTTTTAATTTTTTAATGTATTCATGTGTGAATTTAGTAGTGTATCATGTGTCAACTCAATATTTTATATTCAATTTGATTCTATATTTGTTATTTTTGTTCAATTTAGTTTCAATTTTATTTAAAATTAACCAAGTTTATCTTTATTGAATGTGACCAAATTTAATTTTTATGTCAAAGTTATAATGATGTAAATTTTAATATATTAGTGGTTCATGTTAATAAAAATTGGGACTAAATAGAACAAAAATAATAAATATAGGGATTAAATTGAATATAAAACATTGACTTTGTCATGTGATACACTGGATTGATATGTGGACATTTAAAATTAAAAAAACCACGAAGTGAATTATTTGAATATAAAAACAAAATTAAGATTTATTTGACAAAACTTGATAAAAAATTAAACAAAAAGATATTTTAACCTAAAAGAAATTATAAATTTAAAACAACTTCAGTATAATTGAATATGTTACGTGTATATTTATCCTAATTATTACCGGAGGGGATGACTTGGAATGGAAAATAATGTTAATCGAACTTTGTAATTTAATGTATAAATCTTAAGTTGTATCGTAAAAGACTAAATTATATTTTAATAATATATTATTATATTAAAATTAAAATATTATTATCATTCTTGTTTCATTTATTTGAAAGTATTTATTAGATTGAATCATCTCAATAATCTAATCAATTTATTTGGTTCAAATTTCTATCCAAATGAAATCAGTGATGTTTAGCATGAGATAAATAATATTTATTTTTATCTTTATTTTAAAAGATATTTGAGAGATTTTAGCAATAGAAAAATTCAACTCAAGTCCTATTTAAAGAGACCAAGGAAAAGCAGAAAATACAAGTCTGAAATTTCGGAATTTAGGGGCCTAATTTTGTTTTCTCTTTGCACTCTCTCTTTCCTTATTTCTATTTTATTTTTATTCCATGAAGTGTTAGGTTTCAAGGGTTGGTTCCACTGTAATTTATTATGTAATTTATTATGGATTCTGATGTTAGAATGAAATAATTTTTTGTTCTTTTTATTATTTTTGAGGTTTTACTTTATCTCTATTTTTTGTTTCTTGAATCAAATAGCAAGTAATGATTTTAAATCTATATGTATGTTGATCATATGAGTCCATGTACTTTTAAATTTAATTTAGACTTTACTTTGATTTTATTTAGAAACTTTCATGTGATTAAATAAGTGTTTACCAATAATTGAGATTTTACTTTGGTTAAAGGTAATTACTATAGCAACATTTAGTCAAGACTTTATTTTGACTAATTAAGCTTTTTATTTGGTGAGAAGATAAAACAATAAACATAACTAGACATAGTAAAATTTGATTGAAACTGTATTTTGATTGAATTCATTGTGGATAGTCTAAAAGTTTTCACTTTTGATTGAGACTGTACCTTTGTTAAAAATGAGAACGCCGACAAATTAATTGAGACTTTATATTGAATAATTTGCAAATCTACAACAATAATTAATTGAGCAATAATATTCAGAAAATCAATGATGAATCTATTTTGAAAAAGCTGTGGAAGCAATCTGTTTTCTTTAACATTATTTTTATATCTTTTTATCTTTCACCAAGTTTATTTCTCTTGTTACTTTTATTATTTGACCAACCCCTTTTGTATAATTTCATACGAACTAATTAGTTAGAATTCAATTCCGAGTTCGTTGGAAGACAACTTTGGGTTACTTTACCATTTCTATTTTGTTGACTACTTTCTTAACAATACTGAAATTACTATTATAGATAAATAGTATTAATTTCTCTTGTTATAGACAAGTAATATGGGTTAATTGTGTTTTTCGTCCTTGTACAATTATCATATTTTGGAAATGGTCCCTTCTGGAAACCTTAAACCATTTTGGTCCTCATACTTGCAAAACTCATGGTTTCAGTCCCTATTTTTGAATGATGTTAATTGTGTGACTTCGTGGCAAACGACGTTCCAAGTAGGCTCATAATCTAGCGACATGTGTACCTAAGGATGCTGACACATGTTAAATTAATTTATTTTATTGATTATTTATTTAATTAATTAATTTAATATATTTAATGTTAAAAATTAAATTTAACATGTGTTTTAAACATAGGAGGGTGTAGACAAAGAGCTTTGTGAATGCATCGAAGAGGAAAAGTTTTGAGGAGAGCTTTGTGTTCTAATTTTAGGGAATAGAAATTCAAATCCAGTACTGATACGTAGAATAACAAAGTGGTAAGAAGTTGTTCATCAATATAAGGTAGGTTCATTTATGGATTAAGATTTTTTGTTTTGTTTTAGGGTTTAACAATGAAAAGGAGTAATGGATCAAAGTCTGATGCGTCGTCATCGTTGTCGTTTGCACAACTGGGATCTTTGCAATTTGGAACAAAACTTTGTGGATGTGGCAAAAGATTACTACTTCTTAAAGCAACCACCACCATAAAAAATAATGGAAGATTTTTCTGGAGCTGTTGAAATTAGGCAGTAAGTGTTAGTTTTTTGTTGTGTTTAGATTCGTTATTTTGTTATTGGAGATGTCAAAATTTTGGTAAATTCGTTACTTTGTTTTGTGGAGCGAAACACATTGTAACTACTTCCAATGGGCTGATGAGGTGGAACCTTAAGTGGAAGGAAAGTCAGAAATGGAAGAAGAAAAGAATGAAAATGTTAGTGGAAGTGAGAGAATGGTACTGCAGTTGGTGCAGAAGAATGCCAAACTAAAGAAAAAGTTAACGGCAAAGAGAAAAATGGGAGAAACAAAGCCGTTTTGTTTTGTTTATTTTTTTCTGTTTTGTCTTGAGCTTGTATTGTGACACTTTGTGTTTTATTTCTCCTAAAGAAAAATTATAAGGACTAAGGTTGTTACCAATTGTTCATTTGGCAGGTGGTTGGAAATTGTTCATTTGGCTATTATGAAGTTTTGATATTATCAGTTTATTAGATGGAATGTTAAAATTACTCTTTTGCATAAACTTAATGTTCTCAAGCAAGTTCAACATTAAGTTTCTTCCCACTGTTCCTTTCTTTTCTCTTGTTCATAGAAAGTGACCCAATAGAAAGGCATTAAGTAGGACCAATAAGAAAAAATAAGGAAAAATAATATTGTGTTTGGAAGTAGGACTAATAAGCAGTTGAAGCATTTTTATGAGTTGACCTTGTATACTTAAATCGAGAAGCAGTGGAACCAAAAAGTAGGAAGCTAAGAAGAATTTTATGATTTTAGTGTTATATTTCTTAATGTTACTACTATTTTTTTTCCAGTTAAGATGTTACTTATTATATGGTACATATAAAAGTATATAATTTGTGAATTGTCACTAATAAATTTCCTTTACATTGAATACCAAATTAATTGACAACACTCTAACTTTAGCAGAATTGGTTTTCTTATTTTGTTTCATCAATAAAGAGCAATACCAAATTAATGAATAGTGTGAATGCTACTGTCACAAGCATTGTTTACACTCATAACACTGTTTCCATTTATCACGTGGATAAGCAAGCAAAAAAAATTGTTGTAAACCAGGTTTGCAAAAGCATCACCAAGCAAAATAAAGTAGTAACTACTATATGAAATAGGCATAACATGTAATACTCAAAACAATATCCATAATATAGTCATTAAGAAAGTGGTTGTCCAAGTGATCTATTTCGGTCTCGTAAAGTTAAAACAACAACAATTGGAAAGTTTATCACAGCTAACCAAAATATTCATTTAAATCAAAATATGTCCTATGACCACAACTAAAGAACACAACTATAAGACCCGTGAAATTTAATTAATTAAATAATTAATTAATTAATAAATGCGGGTAGTGGGAGCCTTTATGACATTAAATATTGATTGATGTAATGTGGAAAAGTACTAGCTCAAATTGGTAGAGAGTACTTAATTGTATGCCATTTATATGTTACTTAAATTATTATTATTATTTTAATAATGTGTTGGGTCATGATGAGTGATAACATAATTATAAAATTATGTAAAATATCACGAAACATGAATTGGTTAAATATCACGAAAGAGAAGCCATTTTTGATCAAAGAAGGAGCCAAGAACCTTCAAGTTTAGCAAGGAAATCCAGGTTAGGAGAGTTGGACTCTGCGTATTTACTTGAATTATTATTTGTTGCAAGATGTATGATGATTATATTATCAAGCTTTGCTAATTCTGTTCAATTATCATGTTTCTGGAAGATTTCCAGAAACCGCCTGGCGGGCTACGAGTACCCGCCAGACGACTCATACTATTTTGGGTTGTTTCTGGGTTCCTGAAGAGGAACCGCCTGGCGGTAAGATCCCGACCGCCAGGCAACGCATGGCCGATTCACCTAGTTTCTAGGGTTTTGTTGAACTGCCTGGCGGTGATGAACACCCGCCAGGCGACGCTGAGCTGTTTTGGTTTGATTTTTATTTTTTGCGTGTTCTGGGAGGATTCTAATAGGGGAGAAATCACGTTCTAATCGTTATGAATGATTAGAATTCATATTTCCTTGAAAATTCATGGAATTGGGGGATAAATTGAGATGAAAATCGCATGAAGGTTATCTTAGGGTTGATGAATTGGAGATTTCTATAGTGGCACTAATCTAAATGGAAAATGTGAATGAATGAGATATGAGAAGTGTTAGAGATGAGTCGTAATCCTACAAGATGGAATCATATCCTATGGAGCCGTGAATTGAATTGAAATCAGAGTTGTTGTTAATGGGTTATGGTTCGTAGGTGAATGGAGAAAATTTGGGGTTCCTGAAACTATAGGAATCGCCTAGTAGCACCTTGGCTACCGCCAGGCGCCATACCAGGGTTATAGGTTTGTATGTTTTGGGTGCGAAATGGCGGTTGGGAAACTAATTTGGGTCATGGGTGATGTAATTTTGTGACTAGGAATTTTATAGGGATTGGCCTAAACTGAAAACTTATGGTAAATATTAATATGGTTTATTGTGATGTATTGGAATGAGCATGACTTAAAGAAATGTGGAATTGTAATGTTTGAGGATGAGTAGGTGATACAGAGAAAGAATTGTAGTGGATTGGTGAGATAAGAAGTAGGAGTTCATGAATATATGCATGTAAGAGCTTAGATGGATAAACTTAGGCTTGTTGGGACAAGGTATTGAGACAAGAGGGGACAATCTAATAAATGATATGGTAGCAGTAGTATTCCCAAATGACTATGATGAGGAGTTCATATCAGTGGTATGAGGCCTAACATTAACTTAAAGTTAAGGATTCTAAGAATAATAATATGATTGAGGTGAGGGTGCTTGGCTTAGTAATTGTGATGGAAGTAGCATAATGTGGCACTGTTATTGAGTTATGACATGACAATTGGATTGGTTGAACGACTCAATGTATAAGGATGCGAACAACTGCACCTAAACCTAAACCAGAACCAGTACTGCGTGAGTACTGGTGTGGTGCTTGGCAGCAACAGGGGAAACGCCAAGCGACGACTGTGAATACAAAAGGCAATGAGAACGTGTGGCGCCTGGCAGTGAAGGTAGTCCTTCCAGGCGTTACCTGCAGAGGCAGCGTGTGCAGAGGCGCTTGGTGCCTGGCGGTACGCGTCCCTTGCCAAGCAGCCTGAAAGCCTATTGCGCTTGATGCCTCGTGATTTGCGCTAGGCAAAGTTGCTGTAGTAGATTTGTGTTGTGCTGCTTTGGTGTGCATGGTTTACAAGGCTTCTAGGATATCTTAAAGGTCGACTTGTTAGTGTTTCTTGAGTTGTGGCTCAAAACGTATCCCTTGAGTTGTGGCTCGGGATAGGGGTTAAGCACGTGGTATTCCTTGAGTTGTGGCTCGGAATAACATCTCTTGAGTTCTGGCTCGGGGTGGGGGATGAACACGAGGAACTCTTGAGTTGTGGCTTAGATTAACGAGTGTTGCTGGTGTGAGTGTGCACGTAGTGGTGTGTACGGATGGGTCCAGTTAGATTGCCCTCCTCAGTAATAATTGATGAGTTTGATAGTCTAGGGGCGTACGACTGTTATTCGTATTGGGAACTCCATCTGGCGTTACGCTGTATGATCCATAGAATGGTTTCCCGCACGTGCTTTACCGGTTGTGGCCGGTAGGTGTGGCAGCAAGACACCTTGAGGTACTCCCTAGAAGACGTAGAACACGGTTAACATGGTAGTGGCCATGTGTTATGGAATCAAAGGATGATTTTCCCTTGATGTGGTTGTGATATACATATCTGTTGTATATAGGGATGACAAAAATACCCGTGCCCATGGATATCCGTGGATAAAATCTGCGATGGATAGTTAGTACCCGCGGGTATTTATTATCCGCGGGTAGCGGGTAACGGGTATTTTAATACTCGCTTATAAACGGGTCGAGTACGGGTATTATACTATCCGTACCTACGGATACCCGTTACCCGCAAAAAAATTAAAATTAAAATTGAATTTATATCTTATTAAGTTAAATTTAATTAAAATTAAAATTAACACTATATTTTATTATGTCAAATTTAATTATAATTCAAATTTAATTTAAGTTAATTTAATTTATATTTTATTTTTATAATTTTATATTAAACAATTTATAAAAAATATATATATTTTAAATATTTACGGGTATCGGGTATCCATGGGTACCCATGGGTTTTAAAAATATTCGCGGGTATTTTTTAAGCGGATACCCGGCGGGTAAACGGGCGGGTAGCAGGCAATTTTTTTTTTGGCGGGTCGGGTTGCGGGTAGGCACTATCCGTGCCCGACCCGACCTGTTGCCAACCCTAGTTGTATTTATATGTTTATTCTGTTAGCTCACTCTATTTGCTTGTGTTTAGCGATGATCGTATACGCGGTAAGGTGAACAAATGATGTCGTAGGTGGATCTGGTGATGCGTAAAGCCGGAGTGGGGCTAGTCTCGAGAGAAGCTTTTATCAGAACTTTTATACTTTTATTCAGAATTTGATTATGTTTTGAAATAATTTGTAATCCTTTATATTATAATGCTTGGATATTGTATTGAAGTTTTATGAAGTTTGGATTCAGTTATTTTATAATTGAATAAAGTTTTGAATTTCCCACGTTTTGGAAAAAGTATTTCATTAAATGAAGTTTATTATTTATTTCCTTATTTTTATTTATTTAAATCCGTAATATCCGGTCGAGATGTTACAACAATTTCCAATATTCTTCACATGGGTTGTCTAGTGGGTGGGTTGCTTGAGAACCTAAAATAGACGCGCCGCTTGGGGGCTTGGATGACCTTCCTCCCTTCCTATTAGTTGTCCTTCTTGTGGTGGTGGTAGCAAATCTCAAGTTCGTCTTCCATCATGATGCACTAATACTTGCAGTTGTTGCAAACTTTTTTTTCTTCTGTTTTCCCTGTTAATAACATGCATTCATTAGCTTCAACATTGTAATTATATCATAAATAAAGTGAATATGATAAACAATATTTACCTTGTTGGTTTTTCCCTGCTTGCAACCTCTGAGGTTGTGATTAAATTGTCCACAATTACTACATTTCATTATAAGATTCTTCTTCCCTAATCTAGAGTGACTCACATCCTCATTAGGTTCTCTCCTTCTTAATTTTAGTGGCCTACTAGGAGGAGTCTTATACATTGGGAGTAGGATTTGGGGTGCATTTTGTTTTAGGCCATAACTGTTAGCCATTAATGGGTGAAATTTGTGACCTATGACAAGCTTGATAAGCCTCCCTTTTATAATATGCATGCCCAAAATCGGAGGGTTGTTCTACTCTATAATTAATTGCAGCCACGACATGTCTACAGGGTATTCAAACTAAGTCCAAAACATAACAACTGCAAATGTGGTTTATAAGGTCAACTATGAATTTTTCCATTGTGAATCCTTGTGTGACTTCAAACATACCATCTCCAGTCCAAACAGCGAACCAATTTCCACTCTTTTCTACTTTCCTATCTAGCCTTTTGTTTGGTTTAGGCATGATAACACCAGTATATGCACTTAACTTTTCTCTTAGATGTGCAAACCTACTCATCAAGTAAGTCCTAATCCACAACATCATTGCTATAATTGGTTTATTCATAGCTAACAATATGGTGCTATAAATGACTCTGATAAGTTGTTCATGAGGACATCACACCTAGAATATGCACTAAAGGCATACTTACACCAACACTTACGTGGAATTGCAAGTAACCATTCAGTAACTTCTTGATTTATCTTCTTTAGTTCCTCCATATTTTCCTCCCAACCTTGATAGTATGTGGCTTTAGCAGTTGCCATCATGAGATTTCGAATCAATATCCCTTCACCAAATTTCTTCTTGTAGTTGTTGTATAAATGTCTTAGACAATAACGATGCTCAACTCCATGCAATGGTTCATCAAATACTTGCATCAGTCCCTGTCAAATGTACACAAAGACTTAGTCATTAACAAATCGTAATTCATTATTCAAAATTAATTATACTAATTTTAATTTGCCTTTTGCTGATCTGAAATAAATACCTAACGATTGGTTTGAATATCTCCAATGTCTTCCAATAATAAAGTTAGAAACCACCTCCAAGTCTCCTTGCACTCATTCTCCACAATAGTAAATGCCAATGGAAAATACTGATCATTTGGATCCCTTGCAACCGCCACTAACAGTTGGCCTTCATAACTAGTTTTCAGATGACATCCATCTACACCTATAAATGGTCTATAGCCATTGACGAACCCTTTCTTGCACCCATCAAGACACAAATAAAAGGACCCAAACCGTGGCTGCAATGTGGGTTGAGGTTAGTTAATTTTAATCTTGACTGTTGTTTGAGTAGACACTCTACTGAGCTCTACCACATAATCATATAACAATGTGTATTGCTTTTGCCCATCCCCCTCAAGAATGTCCATGGCTATTTCCTTTGCTTTACAAGTCCTCCAGGGGGTTATCCCAATGCTGTATGATTTCATTTGCTATCATTCTTCCAACATTTCTAAACTTATCTACTACAATTTTGGAAACCTATTCCTTGTTTGTATTTTTATTACCAAAAATTCCACCACAATTATATCTATCAAACAAGGTCTTAACTCGAAAAGTCTGACTTCCTCGAACTTTGCTGCATAAAATTAGAAATCCACACTTCCTCTTGCAAATGGCCCTCACTCGGACATCATCATTCTTGATAAATTTAATATCTCTACCATTCAATATTGAATGCTCCATCAGAGCTTGCTTGAAATGTTTCAAGGAAAAAAACTCCATTCCAAGTTTGAATTTGAATTCTTTGTACATTTCTTCACCCCAAAATACTGGGCATCTCCTCACACCCTCACCATCATCAATATCGACATCACCATCTAACTCATCAATGCTATAGGTGGGATCTATTTCATGATTATCAGTACTTTGGTATGTGTTAAAAGTACCCACACCTACTGAACAACATCACCATCTCCCTCTTGCTGTATTCCTCCTTCTACAACAAAATCAACACCCACTCTTCTTCATTTGTCGCACCAATATCAACACCAGCATTGTCCCCTTCTTCATTTGCCCCATTAACATTAACACCAACATTGTCCCCTTCTTCATTTCTCTCATTAACACCACCATTATTGCTTTATTCATTTGCCCCCTCATTCACTCCTTCAACAAGTTCAATGACTTGAGTAGAACTAACCAAATGATCCACAAATATCTCAACCTCTTCTTTTTTGTTTTTTGCATTTCTGCCAACTCCAAAGCATGCCTATCTTCAGTTAATGACCTTAAATCTCTATCCATTCTCCCTTTCATAGGCTTCCACCACATATAGACCTATCCATCATACTTAAAATCCTTCTTGACTATACCCAATGCTTCAAAGTAGGACCACATATCTGGATCCACTCCTTACACTACATGCTTTTCTCCACCTTCGTAACGCAACACCCTTCCCCTAAATCTTTCAAACTTGCCCATGTTGTAAGACCTGTGAAAATTAATTAATTAATTAATAAATGCGGGTAAGAAGAGCCTTTATGGCATTAAATATTGTTTGATGTGACGTGGAAAAGTACTAGCTCAAGTGGTTGAGAGTACTTTGATTGTTTGAGAGGACTTGAGTTCGAGTCCTATATATGCCTGTTGTGTATTATTTGATTTATTAGTATTTTTGATAATATAGTTTTGAATAACGAGTGATATTATAATTATAGAATTATAATAGTTATCACTAAAGATGAATTGGCATAATAGTTGTGCTTTGACCTTATGAGTAGAGGGTCACAGGTTCAAACCTTTTTAGATATGAAATAGACTTTAATTCTTTTGAAAGCAAAGTATGATGAACCAAGAACTTTCTCCTTTTTCTCAATGTCATTCAAGAATTACAGGTTAGGGGAGCTGTCCTTTGTGCTTGTAAATTTCATGATATGTATGATGATTCTGTGTGTTTACTTTCCCAATTATAATGGGAGTGTGGTGAATTCGTGTATATATGATCAAAGTAATGAATTGGTTGGGTGGTTTTACGTTGCAAAACCCTTTTATGCATTATATGTTTTGGGAATGAAGGTTTTTGGTATGGAATGGTTGTGGAAGCCTAAATCTAGTGTTTTAGTAGTTTAATTGGATATAAGGCATGATTCTGAGGTTTGCTTGCCATTACATTGTGTTGGTAATGATTGAGTGGTGTTTTGGTGAATTGTGTGCGTGAATAGAGACGAAACTCTACAAGTTTCGCCCAAGCGAGTCCATCTTCCCTAAGCGAGAGTTGTAGAGTCTCGTTTTTGGGTTGTGGTTCGCGTTTCTCGCCTAGGCGACTTGTGTCAGGGTTGAGTGACCAGTACTCTCGCTTGGGCGAGAGAGGCTCGCCTAAGCGAGGTCGTGATGAATCCTGTGCGCGTTGAGCACGACTTCTCGTCCAGGTGAGGGGTTTTAAGGTGTTGAGCGACTGATACTCTCGCTTAGGCGAGAATGGCTCGCCTAAGCAAGGTCGCGATGAGACATTGGTGCTGGTTGCGTTGAATCCTCATCCAGGCGAGGAGTTTTGTGTGTTGAGTGAACGCAGTCTCGCTCAGGCGAGCAGGGTCCGCCTAAGCGAGATGTTGTGGAGCAGTCGCTGGTTGATACTCGCTCAGGCGAGGTAGTTTAGCCTAAGCGAGACCGATGTTCTAGCTTGGGCGAACGGGCATGGCTTAAGCGAGAATGGCGAGGAGACATGTTCTTATGCACTGTTTGGACTATTTGCTTGGTATTTCCTAACTTATAGGAAGTTATATGCATGTGTTTGTGGTGATTGGGCTTGAAGGACTAAGTCCATAGGATTCTGGGATGTGCTTGGAATGGGTCGCGAACGAGGAGTTCGTGATGGGTGGACCGCATGCGGAACGTGAACTGTTAGTTCACTGGAGGTACTCTTGTTGGGATGAATGAGCTAGGGAGTTCATTTCATGCTCAACTTGAGAATGCTATGAGCGAGGGAGTTCATAGTAGGAAAGGCGGGTATGCGTGTCCGGGTCCGAGCGAGGAGTTCGGATGACGAGCGAGGGAATCCGTGAAGCAGGACTATAAGCGGGATAGGCTTGTAGGTCAGACCACGAGCGAGGAGGGTCGTGGAAGCACATGAAATCCCAGATTTAGAGTATATGCATGAACTCATATTGGTTATGGGTGTGGGAGTGGGGTGTTTTTGGAAACCAATAAATATCTATGAATGGGCTGGAAAATTATTTCATACTTA
>Ga0214542_1005739_pt1 | contig 23311 bp, 7 predicted proteins | sample CNSS1metaG_FD_160096 | JGI IMG/M metagenome (GOLD analysis project Ga0214542, IMG submission 160096) | Root nodule microbial communities from cowpea collected in UCLA plant growth center, Los Angeles, California, USA - CNSS1 | ecosystem: Host-associated > Plants > Roots > Nodule | place: USA...
AAAAAAAAACCTTAAAAACAAAAGAAAGAAAACACAAACTCAAACCAAACCACAGTTTCTCATCAAATGTTCTTCTCTTCCCTCTCTTCCTGCTTCCGCTCTTCCCAACCCACCACCCTCCACGACGCCACGCTCTCCACCATCCTCACCACCTTCATCTACCACACCCAAAACGGCTCCATTTCGCTCACATGGTCACGCTCCATGTTGGGTCGTTCCCTTCACGTCCACCTCCACGACCACTCCTCCTTCCACCTCCACCTCAAGCCCTGGAACAAAACCGGTTCCAAGAAACTCTCCCACAACACGCTCTTCCTCTGGAACCTAACCAAAGCCAGGTTCGGCTCCGGACCCGAACCTCTCTCCCGATTCTACCTCGCCCTCCTCGTTGACCACACCAACCTCACCCTCCTCGTCGGAGACCTCACCCCAAAAACCAGACCCCACAGACCTAACACCAACGCGCAACAAGTTCTCCTTCTGAAACGGGACCACGTCCACGTGGCGTCACACCGCAGCAGGGTGTACCAGACGAAGAGCATACTCGGAGGTAAGGTTAGGGAAATCCAAATAGACTGCGACGCTTGCAGTAGCGAGGAGGAGGGTCTGAGGTTGGTTTTCTGTGTGGATGAGGAGAAGGTTCTGGAAGTGACGCGGTTGAAGTGGAAGTTCAGAGGGAGCGAGCGTGTGGAGGTGGATGGTGCCCACGTGCAGATCTCGTGGGACGTGCATGATTGGCTTTTCGAAAAGGATAAGGATCACGGTTGTAGTAATTACAGCAGTGATGTGAGTGGCAACAGTGATGGTGGTAATGGTAAAAACGAGGGACATGCGGTTTTCATGTTTAAGTTTGAGAACGACGAGGTAGGAGGTGGGAGTGGGAAGGAGGTGGATGTCGGGTGGTCGAGTGGGGAGTGGAAGAATGGAAAGAGTTGGTCGTCTTCTTCGCTGTCGGTTTCTTCTTCTGTTGGGTCTTTTGGTGGGAGTTCCTCTGTCATGGAATGGTCCAGCGTGGAGGAGAATGAATTGGTGGTTCCTTTTGGTTTTTCTTTGGTGGTTTATGCTTGGAGAAAGTAAAAACTTAATGGGTTTTATTTTTCTTTTTCTTCCCTGAGAAAGGTTAATTGGATCTTATGAGAGTGTATAGAAGAGTATATGTGTTGTTTAAATTGGTCTTTAGCTTTTGAGTATTTCGGAAAACTAAATATGATTATTTGAACTAGTATATGAACTATACAAAGATAAGCTCTTTAGTCAAGAGTTTGATCCACAATTCACTCTATCTGTTGGTAGAGATAAACTTTTTCTTTGAGAGTTTGAAGAAAAATCAGTTCTTTCTTTATGAAGATTAGTCTTGTGATTTTCAGTCGAAAGATGGGAGATACTGTGAATGTCCAAAGAAGTTCTTGAAGGTAGAATGGAAGATGGAAGATACTGAAAAAAGGTTGGTGACATGATAGAGTGAAATGTTCTCGATTGAAATTTATTGCAGTTGCTATTTGCACACATTCATTGAGTGAGTAATTTGGCATCTTTAACCAAAGATTAGAGTTGTTGACACTTTCAAATTTTGAATGTGTTTGAAGTTTGAGTACTAATGACTAACTGGTTAGAAGTTAGAATTTGGGATGTGGGGTTGTCTTTGCACACTAACACATTTGTTTGGTGGATATATATATATATATAACAAGGGAATGAGAATCTTTTGGTGGGTTTGTGTACTTGATGTACATCTAACATATTTGTTTAGAGGAAGGACTTGTTATGTTTGCAATGTAATTTTTCTTATTGATGCTCCGTTCGGATTCTTTTGGATGGAATTGCTGAAGAAATTTTCTAAATAATAATAATAATAATGATAATAATATTATTATTAGTTAGATTGTTATTATTATGAGGGTGGGTATGTGTTTGTGATGGAACTTTTTACTCGTGATGTGCACGCCAAATGTTCGACCAAATGACGGCATGTGAGTTAGGAAATTTTCTTTTCTTTGTTGGTGCGTTTGCATTTGGCAGTTCAATAGCGTGTTGCCTAAAGCGACTGGTACTAACGGCCAATTTGGTTGACCCATTCCAACCAAGAATCAATTATATTCAATCCAATGGTTCATATTTGGTTGACGGCACACAAAAATTGTGTACTTTTCCTCAAGGGTTAGTATATATCTTTTTTCTTTTGTTTTTCTCTAAAGAGTAAAGCTCATGCTTTATATTGTTTAACCCCTTACAAATTTAAGGCTATTTAAGTTAGTTGTAAAAAGAAATTCACTAACAAAAGTTAGATTGATTCAATTAAAGTGTTAATGAATTTGTACCCGTATAATTTGATATTACCACTCAGTTTTATTTGAAACCAAACTCTAATTCAAGTATAAGTCAAACGCGAGTGTTAATTGGTGATAGAAAGGTCCTATTTATACAATAATATCAGTATAACAAACATATGATAAAACATGTTAAGACTAATGAGAAAGATACGTGAATAGTTCTTCTCACTACTAAAAGGTCAATTAGATCGTTTCACCAGATAGTTCAGGTCTCGATAGACACTAAGTTGTGTTTGTTTTCAGCCATGAAAATAGAACAAACATGAATTCGCAATGAAACTTGAAATTTCAATACAGAAAAACACATAAATCGAGACATTTTTTTTTAAACTTTCTTTGCACTTGTGCGATCGAAGAAACAAGATAAACGTAATAAAATATATACAATATATTTTTATTATAAAATAATATAACATAATAGAAATGATAAAATATAAATTATTATTAATTGTGATAAATAATAATAATAATAATAACAATATAATTATTATTATTCAATTTTATCATTTAAAACATTTTTTTAATTTATTAAACTCATCACATCACCCACTAGTTTTAATAAACTTTCATGTCAAATTTCTTTATTTTTCACCAATTTTTTCCTTACTCTATGTTTTCTTCTGTAAAGTATTATTCATGAAGAATGATCTGCAGTTGTGGAGCGTGATTGTTTCTAAAAAAATGAGATGGATTGCAATCGGAGAAATATGATCCCTTCTATCACATGCAAAAGTGTGAAGAACATAAGTGAAAGCACCTTATACGGATGTTTTTACGTATATGTCCCTAAAAATTTTAGAAATCCCTCATTGATTTTTTTTTTTTTCAGTTTGTTTTCTGCACGAGAGCTTCATTCAGTGACTAAGCTCAATGATTTTATACTGTGCTTTTATGCATAACATTTTTCAATTTTAAATAAAAACTTAAAATTTATATTAACATAATTTCCGCTAATTATTTTTAAAATTATAATACAATTTCTAGGGAGGATAATCTGGTAAACATATAATATTATTCATTATAACATTTTTTTTAATATATCATACTCATTGCATTATACATAAATTTTTACAAACTTTTATCTCAAATCTACTCAAATCAAAACATTTTTTCCTAATCCAAACAACTTTCTTTTCCTTTCAAATTCAATCAAATCCACTCTTCCAAATCCATCTTCTAATCTGAACACACCCTTAGTTTTTGTTTGTTTTTCAAAATGGGTTTGGAAGAGTGAATTTGAGGAGAAATAGAATTGAAAGTGTAGTTGTTTTGATGTGAAATGAAGATATCTGAGATGAAAGTTATCGAGTGATATGACGAGTATAATAAATTAAAAAAATTATTTTAATTGATAAAATTACATGATTACCATCTTATCATTGTTCATAAAAATAATTTAAAATAAAATATAACTAGTATAAATTATGTGTAATCGAGTTTTGGATCATCATGAAGAGAAGGTCTACACGCAAAAACTCTCTAACTCTTAAGTTAACAATATATGATAAGTAAATATATGAGAGTAATGTAATTATCAAATCATCATACTTATTATGATAACATATATTTATAGGTTTCCTAGACCATAAGTAACTAGTGTTTCAAACAAAATATATTAGAATATTATACATTACTTAAAGATAATCGTGTATTATATCTTAAAAATATTATATAATCAATTATTATATCATAATATTTTAAAAATATTAGATAATAAATTATTATTATAATATTTTAAAGATATTACAAAATATAAAATATGATAATGAGTTATTATATTGTAAGATATTAATCATAAAAATCTGGAAGATATTTCATAATATCTTTAAAGTATAACCTAATATATTTATATGTTGTCATACCATAAGATATTAACTATAAATATCTAATATTTTAAAGATATTTCATAATATTTTGGAAATACATACGACCTTCGCGAATCAGAAAAATAAATAACACTAGCAAACCATTTTAAGTTTGGATCTTGTTCCTTGAGTAATGGAACTATCCTGGTCGAAATAAATTTATCATTTTCTTTTTCCAGAAAAAAAAAAAATACTAGACCTACCTTTTGAGATAGACATATTGAAACAAAGTAATTTAATATGTAATTTCAAGATATAGTACCATATTTAGTTTATATAATTTTAAGAAGGAAAAAAATGTGTGTTTTAATACTCAAAAGGTTTTAAAACACTGTATATAAATTGGATGGATTAAATTTGTAGGAAAAATTAAATTTGTATGTGACCCCTGCCCAAAAAAGGAAGTTTAGGTGAGAAAAAGATGAAAATGTTTAACTGAAAAGGATAATGTTGAAGAACATGAGGAAGAGAGGGGAACAAAAAGACAGTGATTGGTAGGAAACAAAGGAAAGAAAGTGGCCCAATAGGAAAGATCAATGCAATTCATAGAACACAGTCTCTTAGTAAGGGCCACATATCCTCTTGCCAATTCAAAAAGAAAAAAAATCTTTTTGATATCAAATAATCACTTTATAATTTTTTATGACAATTTGTTTTTAAAGTTATCATGGTAAGTAAAAAACATAAATATTTAAAAAGAAGAAAATAATAAAATAGGAAAATGTCAATTAATTGTATAAATTTATTACAATACTGTACCTATCATCAATATTCCGAGTTTCTAGTGATTATTAAATAAAAAGAAATAAAAATAATATACAAAATTAAAATAAAATGAAAAGTTAAAGAAAGAATTACCTTTTTAGACCCCATTTTGGATCATAGGATAAAAATCAATGTGTGTTAGAATATTTATAGGGTTCATTATTTTATTTTGATGGATGGGTGAAATTGGGGGAACACTACATGTACTACATTAACATGTCTTATCGTTGAAAACAAAATAAAACGATGAAATAGTTGTCTTTACAAAATCACTCTCAAATTATATTACATGATCTAACTTCTTAGAGGCTTCGCACCACTTAGAAATATGAAATATCCACATTATGGAACAAAAATATTGGATCAAAGGAGACATGTAACATCTACATTTTATCATGTCATTAGAGGACAAAATTTTAAATATTACTTTCAAATAATTCTCTTCGCAAAACGCCATAAAATAAGATAAAATGTTGAATATTAGTCATATATTAAAGCATATAGTCATTGGTTGAAACTAAGATATACATTTCTTGATATTACTTTCGTTAAAAAAATAAGTTAATTATTTAATTTATTGTTTGTATGAATTATTCTAAAAGAAATTATGCTTATTTTTTTAAAATAAGATTTATATCTACTTATTATAAATTGTTTTTATCTTTATTCTTTTAGAAAGTCTTCCCGGCAAATGTCCCAGGTAAGGGTTCCAGATAAAGCGTGTCCCGTTAAGAATAACGGCGGTACAGAAAAGGGCAGAAAATTAGTACTCGTGGTTGGGCAGTTTCCGCTGGAGGGGGAGTGTACTAATGTGGTTGAAGGGACTCACCCTTGAGGAGGAGATTGTTAGGAATCCAAGTGTGAGTCTAAGTCCCACATTGACTAGAATTGAGAAAGTAGGCTACTATATAAGAATCAAGACCCATAAACCCATTGCCTTAAGGTTTTGGGTTAAGAGTGGTGTCAGTGTCTTATGTGGTTAGGCTCAGATCTCATTGGTGTTGTTCTCCCCAGTGAAACTCCCTCTGTAAAACCTGACATATATATATATATATATATATATATATATATATAATTATTTGGGGTAATTTTAAAGGATGGAGACGAATTATATCTTCTAAATTTTCACTGGGATTTGAAAGTTGTATTAATAAATAATTATATTGAGCATAGCCTTTAAATTAATAACCACTTTTGGTCTTCAAAAGTTTTGCTTTTTCATAAAGTTTTCAGAATGGGTTATTCTATTCATCGACTCAAAAGCTTCATAAAAAGGATTAAATTAACTAAAAAATTATGGGTTAATTTCAACCACCAAAGTTTTTGTCTGATTTCTTTAGATTGTCTTAAATGGACTTAAGTTGGTTTGGTTCATAAACTCAGGAGTCAATTAATTTAAATAATAATAATAATAATAGTTAAATTTAAATAAAATAAAAGTAAGGTTATTTAGCAAAACATAAACTATACTTTATTTATTAAATAATTATATTTAAAATTAAAATTAACTTTATTTACATAACTCAAATTCAGAATATTATTATATTTTTTTAATTTTATTTATACTCATCAAAATATTCTATTAATCTAACTGAAAAATTTATCACCTGTTTTAGGGACAGGATAATAAATTTCTTAGGTGACCCATACACTCTTGTTCTGTGTTACTTTACCATTACATGTGCACACATCATGAATGAATAACTTTAAAATAATTTCAGAAAAAGTAGCACAACACTTTTTTTTTTTTGAGATCATATTTTAAACCGACAATGTAAACAAGAAAATAACATAAAATTCCATATATTTGTTATTTGATTTGATTGTCGGCAAATGCAATGAGTAACACATGCGTGGTCGACAAGTACCTCTCGGCATCAACCTGAACACTAAAAAATAAAACACTCTTTACTAAGAAATTATGCATTTTGGAAGATTGGAATGGATTTTTCGAACAATTCAGTCAAACTTACATAAAAAGTTGGTTAGAAATTAATATAAAAATAAGAAAGTTAAACAAGTAAATAAATAAAAAAAACTTATAAATTCAACGTCTCAAATTTTTTAATTCAAATTTTTTAATTAAAGATGTTATTAATTTTGTGGGTTAAATATGTTTTTGGTTCCTTAAATTTTAGTGAAATTTAGAATTAGTTCTTCTTCAAAACTTTTAACCAATTTAGTCATTCATCATAGAAATGTATGAATTTAGTCTTTTTAACCAGATTTTGTTAAGTTTATCTAACATTTCAAGCGCATTTCATGATAGTATTTGAATTGTTTACATTGTTTGACCCATTTTTATTTAAATGCTAACTCAAATATTATCATAAAACACGTTAGAAACTTCAAATAAATTTAACAAAATTTGATTAAAAGGACTAAATCTGCGCATTTCTGCAAATGAAAGATTAAATTGATCAAAAGTTTCGAGGAAAGACTAATTTCAAATTTCACTAAAACTTGAGAGACAAAAACATATTTAACCCCTAATCTTTCCTATGTAGGTACATGTTATCATTCTCAAAAGATGCATAAAAAAATTATATTAATTTTTAAAAAATTTGAAACTTTTTTCATGTATTATTTATTTTATTTTTACTTTTATTTAATGTTAAACTTAAATTTACATTTAGATTAACCTTTTTTCTGTGGAAGAGTTTGGACTCAGCATTTGACTGATACTCGTTTTTGTTAATTGATTACAACTATATCACTACACATGGAGTCTTATCTTTTAATGGTGAATGCAAACTGTTTTCAGATAATAAATTATTTAGGTATTTTGACTAAAACAGTGCATGCACAGTGAATAATAGTACTTGCTTTCTTATGAAATAGTTTTTGGATAAACACTATTGTTTGCATAGGAAATTGAGTTTATTTTCTTCTTATTTAGTATCATGATTTGTATAAAATATCAATTGATTTTAAGGTTACAACTTAACAAATCTCTATCGAAAACTTTAATCACTTTAATGATATATCTTTTATTATTTTTATTTATAAAACTTCAATTTGAGAGCTTCACTCAAATCAATTGTTATTTGTTTATAAGTTTACATGTTAAAATATTACTTCAAGTAAAATACACTTGAGACAGAATTTTTTTTTATAAGTTTATCTAATTTTAAAAGTAAATAATAGGCTTAATATAAAAAATATTGATATATTTTGTTTTTAATTTAATAAAAAATCAGTCATAATGAAATTTTAATTTTTTCAATAGTTAAAATATTAAATACATGTCTAGTTTTTAGTAATTATCATGTGTGTTTACCAACATTAATACACAATTATCTTTAAAATAGTCTTTTTTTTTATAAATTTAAAATATTTAATGATTTTCTCATAGATGATAATATATTAATATTAATTTATTCTTTAATAAACATAGACAATTATTAAAAATTAAATATTTATTTAATTATTTTAGTTATTAAAATAAATTCAAATGAAATTAAGATATTTGTACTAAAAGTGATTCTTTTCTTATTTTATTGCTAAACACTAAGTATATATATATATATATATATATATATATATATATATATATATATATATATTAATACTTATTGAATGAACTATTTACATTTAATTTTAATATTGAGTTAACTCAATTTCAAAATTTCAAGATAGATATTTGTTTTAATGATTTTTTGTTGGAGTTATTCTAAGTGTTCAGAGAGATTGGATCTACAAAAATTTTAAGCGTAATCATTGTAAAAAAGTGTACAAGAATGCTTATATCAGCAAACTAAAGTATATAGTGAAAAATAATCTTTTCCTTTATTACGTTTGATAAGTTAAATTAGAACCAAACGCAGCATGATTAGATTGCTTTTTGACATGATTATAAGTGCTACACCATTAGTTTTTACCATGTCAAATCATAATTCAAGTGAAAACTTATAATTTTCTATTTGGCCAAGATTCAAAAGATCATTTTTGATGATTAATCACATTAAAATAGAATTAAAAGTAAATATTTTATGAAAATTAGGCGTCATAAATGTAACTATACAGTCATAATTCGCTCCATAATGAATAGCATTTCTTTTTTCTAAATCATAGTTTACCTTGAAGCAACCAATAATTCAATATGAAATAAACCTCATAAAAAAATAACTAAAAATAGATTAGAAACCTAAATAACACAGTTGGCACTCTGAAACAATTAAAAATAAAATAAGATCTTCTGAATAATGTAGGAAACAATTATTTTCATATAATTTAAATGGTAATATTTAAATTATACATAAATATCATATGTGTCTCGAATACTAATACAATTTTGTTGTTCATATTTGTCAGTTGTCAAAAATATTTTGTACAATTATCATTTCAAAAATCGATAAATATCAGAGGACCGCACCAATAAAATTATGAATAGATTAAAATTTGAAGTTCATGTGACAAATATGCTCCACACCGGTGGACAATCGCTCCTCACTAGTTGTTAGTCGTTGTCAAAGTTAATTAATCTCCTATGAATTAACTTACTAACTAGAACATGCTTCTGTCTATTGTAAGTAACTTTCAATACAATCATTATGAGAATCGACATATCCAACCCCTTACACTCATCCCTTATATATTCCACCAGTAGCCTCTAACCAATAGGTTCTTTAGTCTCTCATCCTCAACAAGGTCCGACAAATGAATTGTGAGATACCGAAAAAAGTTTTGATAATGCCTGGGAAATCTACTTTTAAAATCTTTTTGTTGAACTAAAACCTTTTGCTATAAAATAGTAAATAAGTTATGTGTAAAATTATAATCAACTTGAAAGAAACTAACATGTGTTTGCTTTGAGCTATCATTGATGAAATTCACAATACTCTTTCACATATGTGTTTGATGAAAGACTTCATCAATATGGACCGAGCAACCAAGCTCCCCTATCTACAAACAAAAAAAAAAAATATATATATATATATATATATATATATATTAAACAATTACAGTTGTGTCATAAATGAATACAAAAATATTTGAAAGAAGTCACACCAAACGAATAGCATGCTCATACATGTTGATAGATCCCTTGGTATGCCACCTCCAACCTTTTCTAGATGCACATTTTTTCTTAGCTACATTGCATTTTTCTCGATAAATAGGAATGCTCCATTTTTTCATTAGACTTTCCAAACATCATTTCCAATCTTATCATACTTACAATTTTTCGAGCTTCTTTAAACATATCTAAGAGTCTATGAGATGTCTTCAAGCGAAAAAAAATTCTTAATTATGTCCTCATTATCAATCCTTCGTGACATATTTCTTTTTAAAGTATAATGATTAGGTCACTATCACTCTTAATCTACACAAATGTTGTTCGGATAGACTAATTATATTCCAAAAGTACAAATAACTAAAATAAAAATAATGTTGATAGCTCAATTGTCATTATCCATATTACCATAATAATAACATAAACATAATTAGACAATAAAAAGAATAATTTAAATGTTTGTTTAAAATATTTTCAGTTGTGGAAAGGTAATATCTTCATGCGAAAACATGGATAGAATATTGTGTACCTTATGATTGTGCAATTCAATGACAAAAAAGAGGTCATTACAACATCAATGGAGCAAAATTAGTATAAAGCCTACAGATTATACACATAATCACAAAACAACATCATAATAAAGATATATTACCACAATGCTCATAATGTTGTAATCATGCTTAAAGATGTCAAAATGACTTTTAATTAACCCATGAGTCAACTAAGCTCACCACATATTTGAATCGGGTTGAGTTGGAAAGAATTTAGTTCTCTTAAATATGGGTCAAGTTGAACCTAACTAACTTAACCCGCGAGTTAAATAAGTTCGAACCATGTTGAAAGTGGGTTGACCCACTACCCACCAATAACAACCCTTTATTAGTTTTTTACCATTTTCACAAATTTTTTATTATATTTATTTACTACTTCTAATTGTGTAGGTTGACAATTTGATATTTTGTAAATAATAGAATGATGTTCAATAATCTTTGAATACTTTTTATGTTTAATTTATTTGTTTGTCAACTTATGTAAGTTGACACTTTAATTCACAACTATTATCTTTATAATAATGTTTGGTAAAATAAGTGAACACTTTGATTATACTACTATAAAATAATGCTATAAAATAATGAGTTGAGTCAATCCATATTGATTGTATTATAGTAAATACATAAAATAAATTGAGAAAACAATAGATTCTTAAGTGGGTCAACCCACTAACCCACCTCGAATTGGTGGGTAAAGGTGAGTTACAAAATTTTTAGCTCACCACAAAGTTAGTCAGGTTGAACTGATTCATTTTTAGCTTAATTTCTTGTGAGTCAACCTGTGTGGGCTGGATTGGCTTACTTTGACACCCTTCATACCATTTGCAAGCCGAAACCCAAGACGTATGAGAAGCGAATTGGGAAACAAGATTATAAGTGCTTGTAGAGATAAAAAGATTGTTTTATAACAGACTATTATCATATCAATGGATATCAAGGTGTGTGAACAATGACAAGTACCTTACTTTAACACACATGGCATACAAGGATAAAAAATTTTAATGGTAACGTCAAAACCACAAGCTCCTATTGATGAGATGCCTCGAACCAAGGGACCTACAACAAGAGTCATGGCTAGGAGAATACAAGAGGAATGGGCTTTAAATGCGCATGCAAGGCCCAAGATGAACTTCACATGGGCCAAGGAAGATGTGAAGACCTAGCCTAGGACTCTTTGCTTGTAAATACTAGATTAGGATTTTATTTTGGGCTTTGTATTTTGGGCCAGTAGAATAGGGTTTTCTTTGGGCCATGTATTGGGCCTTAGAGGAAATTGGGCTTTAGAAGTAATTTTGGACCAAAAAGGGGAATTGGGCAAAATAGGCCAAAAGTAGTGTGTCTCTTCTAGAAAAGCCTAGAAGCTTTTCAAACTTGCTCTCCAAGGCTGAGAGTTAGCTTCCCATGGCAAGACAAGTGTGACTTGCTTAGGTGGCAAGTCACACCTCCCACATGCTCTTTTTTTGCTCTAAAATTCAACTTTTTAGACTCTTTTTTTCCTCCACTTTTTGGAGACTCCTTGGTCTCATTTTAGCCTATAAATAGAAGGCTTAGGAGATGTATTTTTGAGCTTGAAATTGAGAAATGAATTGCTGCCCAAATTTGTGCACAAATCTCTTTTGAGCTCACCTTAGAGTAAACTCTTCTCTAGTTTACTCTAGTATTCTTCCTTAGGAGTTGGCCTCACCTCTTTTAAGAATCTTTTCACCTACACCAAACCAAACACCTTAAGCTTCTTTCCTTCATGCTTCCGCATCCAACACCATCCATGGAGCCTCCATTCTTCATGCAAGCTTCAATGGAGACAAGAAGAAGCCATCACCTATCTTAAAGAAACCTTCCCCACCAATAACCTCTACGAATAACGTAAATGAAATTTGTTTTACATTAAAAAAAGAACAGATAGATTGACACATAAAAATATACCATTTGGGTTTGAGTTCCAATATTAGAGGTTTATACCTTTCAATTTTTAGGCTCAAGATTTTTTTGTTTGGGGTTCAATGAAGACTTGAAAGAATTTGTTATGTAAACACAAAGAGATCACTACAAGATGAGCATCTATGATAAACATTCTTCAAGGAGGAAGAGATTATGTGTTTGAGATAATGGAACAAGAGATGAGGTCAGTGTGGGAGATGTAGTGAAGTGAGGAGAGATAGATAGAAGTTCAACTTTGTATTTACAGCGAGATGAGGTGATGAGACAATGCTCAATTTCAATGGGGGAGAGAGCCAAGGTCATTGTGGTAGTGAAAATGGAAACTTAAAAAGGCTCGTGAGAAACACAAAAGTGGGAAAGAAAAATTTAGCAAATGTGTATAAGCTTTGTTAGAAATCGTGTTTTCCTTACATAACGAAAAATTTGAAGTTTAATTTATTGATTAGTTTTAGTTAAAAAAATGTAAATCCATATGTAAGTAACAATTTAGTTTACTTATAAGTAAGATTGTAAATATTGTTCCGAAAAATGCATCATCAATTAAGAACATTATTGTTTTTATCCTTAAGAATCACCCCACAAATAAATAAATAACATAAAAACAAGAAACATAAGAATATAACATGGAAACCCCAAAATCAGCGAAAAATCACGACCTGTTATTTAATGACAAGCAGAGAATAACACTTATGTGAAAAATTATACAACATATAGACTACTCTCCCATGCTCTTTGACCCCAAGTACACTCACACTCTCCAAAGCAAAAATTTAACCCAAATCTCACAACACTCAACTACAAAAGTATAAGAAAAGTCAAATACAAGCTTAGAGTATTTTTTATTGGGGTAAAAAACACCACTGACTTAGAGACCATTATATACCTTGGCTCTGATACCAATTGTTGGATCAAACGCTTACCATTAGGCCAAAAGGTATAACTGTTAGTTAGGCTGCAAATCTTTTTACTTAAGAGCATAACAACTAGAGCGCTACGATTTAATTGTGACTTGTCCCACTTGACCTCCACCACAAGATAATTGATGTCACCTACAACAAATACCTACAATCAAAATTCCTCAAAAGTGTTCCCATCTAAAAGCGCCAAACTTACATGTAAATTTAATCCTTAATCAATTGACTTTGAATTACATATGAAAAAAAAAATACATGATAAATATTTGTGTACCAATGTAAATGTATAGGTAAATTTTTGAACATATACTACAAGAAAAATTGATATTACTGATAGTCAAAATCTGTCGGTAAACCAAATTACCGACAGTTAAAAATTTGTCGGTAAATTTTATTGACAATTTTAGGAAACTTAATAAAATATGCTCCGAAAAACTTTTATTTGAATATGATTCTAAAAATAAACCAAATAATATTACTTTAAAATCATTAATTTATTACTAATAATTAAGCCTATTTAATTAGAATAAAATTATGTTTTATAAGTAATATTTTTATAATTTAGAGAAGCTAAATTTTCAACTCCCGTTAAAATGTTTCTTTAAAAAAAAATTATTTCTTCGAGATATTACTTTTAAAAGCCATTCAGATGAGAGAAATATTTTTTTCCAAATTTAAATTAGTTCAATATCATTATATAAAGTCCATGCATTCGATAAGAGAAATAATTTTGTAACAATAAGAGAAAGGAGAGTAGGAGAGAATGAACTTAAGCAAAGCATTCAATAATATTCCATATCACTCTTTTATAATTTGAAGAAGAATAAAACTAATCAGCATAAAATAAAATATTATAAAAATAATCTAATTCACCATGTCACCTTCAATTTTCACATGATTTCTCAATATTATTTTTATTATCTTCATTATCTATCATTTTCCAAGAACGACATAGTTGCCTTCTCCAACATTTGCATGGCTTTGTGCGGCATAAGAGGGTTGTATTGCGTGGTAGTACTCAAGAAGGTTTCTTCACAAAGTGACCCAACAAAGTCACTACTTTATTTCTGTAACTTATATAGTACACTTGCCATTTTTTAGAAATTGCAAATGCTCAACTCCTTCTTTTCTCATTTTATCATCATACAAGCATAATAAAAGTAAACCATAGACATATTTTGCTTTTTGTTAACACCTAATTTCATCTTACCTAATAAAAATCTCTTATGAAATAAAATAAAATGAAATAAATAAATAACAAAAAATAAAAAAAATATTAATTATTAAATATTAAATAAAGAAAAGTTTTTGTTGATCACGCCCAATCTTTTTTTGACATCTTCCATTTGTGTTTTCATTTTACATATTGATTTTTAATTTTTAGCCCATTTTTTTATATACTCACACCACCTTTGCTTTTCTACCTTCTCTTTGCTATTCTTATCCTTACTCTTTTGCTTTTCTACCACCTTTGCTCTAGATAAAGGAGGTAGTGATATGATTCTAATAATTAGAAATAATATCTCTTATAATAATTAGAATCAATTATTAATCACGTTTTGATTTTGTGCTATAATTTTGTTGTGATTTGATTCCCATAATATATTTTCATCACGATAAATTCTTTCCTTTTTTATTTTCATTGTAATTAAGGGTAAGATTACATTTGGATTGCAATGGCGTGTATAAATTAGGTGAAATATCATAGGAAAAAAGGAGGAGGATTAGGGATATTACTCGCTTTTCCTAATCATAATTCATAATACTATTTTGTCATTTTTTCACTTTAACGCGAATGGGAGAGGAAGGTTGTTAGTGACGTGGGTTCTCGAGCAAGTTCATCTACAGGTAAGTTCCTCACTTAATGTATTGAATTATTGGTCTGTTTGTTACTTCTCGTACTGCGTTTTAAGTTCACATGTTTTAACATTTCCCATCATGTCTAGAGGCACAATACTACGTCCCAATCTTCATCATTCTCCCTCTGTCACCAATCTTTTTCATCAATATTACACCTATTGCACATTAACACCATGCGTTTTATTAATTTTGCACTTGTCATTATTTTTATTTCATCTTTGCCTTTCTTTTAATTTAAATCCACATTTTTACAAACCCATGTTGAAAAGTGAAATTGATTATTCAAAATAATGGCATTTAAATACTAAAAAATATAAAAGATAAAAAAATATAATAAACAATTTAAGAAAAATGAAAAATTATTTTTATTTTAGTGTCTATTTATCCACTCGCATCGCAGGACACTCATTTCAAATATTTTAAAATACCCACAATATAAAAAAAGGGGTTTTAGAATTAAAAATTAAGTCAATAAAAAATTAAAAATAGTGTTCCGAATAATCTTTCTATAAGAACTATGTGATCCTTGATTCTTCATTATGAATGGAGATACGTAGTTGTGAGGCCAATACTTGCCAGGTTTACGCAATGGTAGCATAATGCAGGTGATTAAGGAGAAAGAGAAAAGAAGGAAGTAAGAAGAGTGCAAAAAGTGGGGAAGGAGAAGGAAGAGGAGGAACCTGCAATAAATCTATCGCTGCCACCACCATGGTCACTGTCACTGTCGTCGTTGCCAGTTCCTTCTCTTCCTTCTCCTTCCCCAATTTTCTCACTCTTCTCTCTTCCTTCTTTTCTCTTTCTCCTTAACCACCCTTATTGATCCACTATCGCTACACCACCGTCGCACAACCATTGCACCGTCATTGTGCCTTTGCAGCATCTCCTCCTCGTTCTCACTATTTTCCTCTTCCTTCTTCTTTTTCTTCTTTTTCTCTTCTTCTTTTTCTCTTATTTTTCTCGTCTTCTATTTCTGACGTAGCCTTTTAAGGTTGAAATTTATGTTAGTGACAGATTTTGCTGACGAATTTTTTCATTGATAAAGGAAATCTATTTTAGTGATAAATTTTTATGTTAGTAATTAAAATATCAAAATCCATGGTAATTCAAATTTATTGACAAAAATACATCCGTCGATAAAATTCCGTTGGTAATTCTCATAATTTTTATAGTGATAATATAAAATTTACCTATACATTTTTATCTATATATAATAATTGGGAAATAAAACAATAATTTATTGTAGTGAAAATTTGAATAACAATATTATTTTGTTCACATTAGTTTATTGGATTTTGTCATATTTTGTGATGTTTTAACACAAGGAACTCCATTAAAAAATGTCAGAACATGATGAAATTTGTTAATTTTACTAACAATGTCCATTTCACGAAGTTCAAAGTGCACACCGAAAACTATCGATCAAATACTTGCAATGATGAAGAAAAATATATTAACGACGTTAGATAATTAACACTTTATTTGACAACTAGAGCTTTCTTTCTATAATCTTTTTCTATTACGCTCTATCATTACTTTTCTATAGATTTCGTCTTTGTATTTTGTGTCAAATTGCTGCATAGAATCAAAATTAGGCAACTTAATGAAAAACTAATATGTTTGTCTAACATCAATAATATCTTAAACTTAAAACCTTAATTTTGAAGCATAATGGTTTATACAGGGATAAAGAAAGACAAAAAAAAATTATAAGAACTTTGAGTTTATGCAAGTGATTCTTTTAAAAAATCTAAAAAAGGACATAAATGTACAACTTATGCAATGATCCATTTATATATCTTAAAGTCCCATTCAATTGGGTCTTATACCTATATGAAAGGAATCGTATAAGAGTTTTAAGAAGGGAAAGACTTACATATGCATGATGGGAAAGGCTTTTAACAAGAAGCTATGAATTAGGGTTTCAACATATCATTGACCAAATTGGATATTTAGAATATTTTATAAACGTGGATTTAGAACTTAAAACATTAAATCAAACACTCACCTAATAGCTTTGCATAGTTGGATTCTTACTCGAGAAGAGTAAGGAAGGAATGAATAAAGAAGAAGATGACATGTGAGGACATGATTTAGAAATGAAAAAGAAAGGAAAAAGGGTTGTTGGTTGTTATGCTTTCACGCAACGTTTAGCATATCATGTCATGCATGTCCAAACAAAGCATGGGAAACCGAATAATACGCTGCTTATCCTTTACACTACTGCCACACCCCCAAATACAACATGCTAATAAATATTCTAATCCCTTTCCATTTTCTAATTTTATTTTATTTTTCATTCAAGTCAAGTTCATTTCTTGCAATCTTCATGTCAAGTTCTTTTCCCATTATTTTAAAATTCTAAACCCTAAATCCACACACACTTGAATACTTCTATATATACTAACTCCTTTGTTATGAATTTACTATAGAATGAAGTGCTTTTTTTGAGGGTGATAAATGCTTTAATTTTTCATTCAGTGCTTTCTTTAATTAATGTATAAGAAGATTAGGAAGAGAATATAGCATTGCCCTATGCAATCATAGAGAAGATCCAAACTCGTAATATATATATAATGGGGTGCCCAACTCATTATTGGTAAGCCATTTATGTCATGCCAACTCATATGTGATTATTCGCAAACTCAACATCATCAAAAGCTAATAGGCACAGAAACCAAAACCTCAGAGATCATGCACACACATCATTATCTCTCCTCGGATGCCAAGACAAATCCAGCTTTCAAAAATGGTACCTAATTCAGCTGGAAGCTAACTTTTAGCTGCATCTATCTCTCTACTCACAATTGTTTTAAGGAAAAAACGTGTTCTTCTTCATCTGTTAGTTTTGGTTAATCGTGATCAAATTTCTTGTACTTTACCCTCGTAGTGTTAAAAAACATGTGATTTTAGTTTCTGCTAACTTTATAAAACATGATCACTTCATAGAAAGACATGTTTTTCAAAGTTTGATGACGAAATTTGTTGACATAAAAGTATAGGGGCATTAACCAAGTTTAGCAGAAAATATAAGAACTAAAAAGACTTCTTTTTTATCAATTTTATTAACCACCAATCATCAACCTACAAATCCGGGCAAATTTTCTCAGAACAATCGTACAATTTAGAAGGTCCAATCCAAGGCCTAATTTGGATTTGAGTGTTACCAGAAAGCAAAGTTATCATCATATTTCAAGCTATTTTGGTCTCTTCAACACATATACATCACTGTTGAAAAACATGCAGATTGTGAACCCTGATTATATTCACCATCTAAAGTTGACAAATTTGGGCTTTGTTAATGCTAGCAAGTAGCTCTCAAACACACACACCATCTCTTTTTCATTTACTGTATTTTACACATTGAACACATTTCTATGTTCTACTTCTACATCAGCAGTTAACATAGATAAAATCCCAACAATACGTATCTCAAAAATCTAGATATGAAGACCCTTTTCTGTTCACTGAAGAAAGAATAGACAACGCAACCATTTCACTTTTTTTTTCCATTGCCACACAATTAAAGATATACAGCAGAACAGAGAGATGGAGCAGAAGAAAAAGTTGGTTCTCTGCTCATCTTCGGTTTCTAACAGCCTATATTTCAGACATCGACTTAGGAACGCATCGAAGCTTTACTTTACTGTTATGGTTGAGGACGGAGAAGCATTAATTACAGAAGATGGAGGAAGGCAGTGTCTTCGGCTACTAGACAATGGAGGTTTGGGTGAAGCCTCGTACCTGCTGGAATGCGTTCTCACTTTCTTCTTCTCTCCGTCTTGAACCCTGTCTAATGTAACTTGGCGAACCTTTGTTTCATTTAGGCTGGGTGGAAGAACACAGTTGCAGAGAAAACCTTCATATTCAGAAGAAAAACCTACCATTAGAAATCAACAAAATGCTTCTTTTTCACAAGATGCAGCATTGGAACACAAGACATTTGCATCCTCACTTTTGACAAAACAAGTACATACATAATTGCAAAAAACTCTCCTGTTTTACATTTGAAGTAAATGATCATCAACCCAAAAAGGAATTCAGTTGTTTTATTCATATCCAACAATAAGTTAAGAGTGTAATTAGAACCCAAAAACAGAAATATAAAACAAACATTAATCTGAAACATGACACTCAAGTTCTAAGTCATAACCATGTATGTCTGGATATTGGTTGGTGATGTTTGATATGTGAAAAGCAAAAAGCAAATCCTCTTGTAAAGAGCTTATATTACTTGAATTTTGAAAGAAGATGAAAAGGGTATGTGTCATCTTAGACTCTAGAGGTGGGGTAGCGCACTGATCCCTCAAAGCAAGATCTTTTTCTGAAGCAAAGAATTCAAGACTAAATAAATCTGTGTCAAAATTGTTAGAACATCTGGGGAACCACATGAACACCTGAGTGAAGAATCAACTTATACAAATATGATGGAGAAAGCAAATATCCCTTACCAAGTCTAGCAAGTCGATTGACCCAGCGAGGGGTGGACTTCCCCGTTAGTTTGACACAAACATCATCGCAGAAATGGTTGCAGTTTTTCTGGATAAGGTGGTAGGTGTTCCCAGAATAGTCTTCAGCCATCCTCTCCATTAACTCACGAACATCCCTCGCCCCCATATCCGTCGATCCAATGAAAATCGATTTCCTGAAGGTGAATCCAGGACACCGTCTAGGCTCCACTTCAAAAATCCCAGTCGTGTCACGTTCATGAGCTCCAAATCCATATTCAACCCCATGAACTACAACAACAACAACAAAAATTGAAGTCACTAAACCACTCTCTAAGTATCCGAAAACCATCACAGCAAGAAAACACACCACCCATGGTATTAGTACATTACAAAACAACAAAAAGAATGAACATTCATCATCAGTGTAGTTTCAGTATTTTCCCCAACTCAAAATTCAGTTGAATCCACCCTTCAATAACAAAATTAACAATTACACTAAAATTGCATTAAAAGCAAAATTCAACCAACCCAACAAGCTATACACCCTTCGGTTAATTTCTCAAAAAGATAGATAAGTTCATATTGTTTAAGATCCTTAATGCAGCAATGAACAATTTTCAAATTAACATTACACAGCCCATATTAAATTCCATCGACAAAATTTAATTTTTATACTCATAAACCAATTCCACGGATCTGAATTAAAAATTGGCAATACCCAGCAACCGAATTTCCTTCCAATCCCTTTGATGGAAAAGGAAGATGAATTTGAAAAAAAAAAAAAAAAACGGTAACTGGGTCGGTTACCTTGAACGCCAGAATGGTAAACTCCGAGGCCAAGCCAATAAGCGTAACCGTTAATCGGTGTTAGATCGTAGACGTTAAGGTAAACCGGGTTCGAACCGGGTTTTTTCTTGCGCGGCACAGGAACGAGTTTACACAACATTGTGAATACGATGTTGTTGTTGTGGTTGTTGTTTGTGTATGGTTATGGGGTGGGGTGGAATGGAAAATGTGGAGAAAAATCAAGGGCAAAATGGGAAGAGGAAAAAGTAGTGGCCCTTGAAATTTTCTCTGGTTCTGGTGATCCTAAATGGTGTAGGTGCTTCTCGTTATCATGAGTGATTGTTTTCTTTTTCCCTTCGCTTTCGGAACACGGAGAAGGAGATGACGATGATGATGAAGAAGAAGAATGAGAAAAAGAGAATCTTGCAGTGTGTGATTTGGTTCTCTTTCTCAGCTTTTATTCATTTTCTCGTTGCATTATTTAATGTTTCAGAAAAAAAAAGCTAATAATCACGAGTGAACCTTCTTCTTACAAGATTTCTTAGTAAAATATAATGAAATTTTATTCTAACACAATTATTTTAAAGTTTCTTCTTTTTTTTATAAGAAATGTATAAATATAAAATTAATTTAAAAATAGTCAGAAAGTAAGAAAGTAATTCGTAAAAACACCTTAATATTGTATTAATTTTAGAAACGACAAAGAAAGTGGTTTTTTTTTATTTAAGATATTTATTGTCTTTAGATTTTTACGAGTATATGTTTTGCTTTTTCACATGATTCATGAATCCTTCACTTGATTTGTGTAGTAATATCCCACTTTAGTAAGCCAATTATATTTAGTATTTAATATTGAAGATCAGTATTGAATAGATTTTTCAAACAATCTGGCAATTAATAAACAATTATTGACGAATTTATTTTGCATTTTTTTTATGTGATGCATGAATCTTTCACGTGACTTATCAGTTTGTGTTTGAGTTTAATAACACTGTTATAATATTATTTCGAGTATTTAATGTTCGAGAATTGTATTGATTAAATCTTTTTGAAAAATTTTGATATTCAAAAAGAGATAAAAAAAATGTATTGTAATCACTTTACAATATTTTAGTTAATAGATAATAATGTTGCAAGTTTTTCTTTTCTTATGTGAGCATGGGTGAAATTGCTAACCATTATTATCTTGGTGTATATTTAGGAGGAAAAAGTTATGTGATTATTTAACAAATTCAAATATGATTTTTTTTCTACCGAGAAAACAACTTATAAAATATTTTTTAATAAATTTAATGTCACTATCTGAATAAACTAATTTCTTTATTTATTTTAAATTAGGTAAAAGGATCTTACATATAAAATTATCAACATACAATTTATTCCAACAAAATTAAGTTTCGGCTCGAATTGTTTAGACGGCAAAAAAAAATGTGGTACAAAAAAAATCACCAAAGATAATGTATATGACAGATAAATAGATTTTTTTTAATATATCAATCAATAGTATTAGTTTGAGAGGGACCATTCCCATATACTTTGAAATTTAATAAATATAAATATATATTATAACTGCCAATTTAATAAAAAGATTAAAATAAAGTTATATTTAATTAATATTTATTAACCTCTTTAAATTATTTCAAACATAATTTTTAATTAATATTTATTAACCTCTTTAAATTATTCTAAATAAATTAATAATTGTTTTAAAAATAATTAATTTGTATTATTTTTATAATTATGATAATTAATAATATTGATTGACCAAATAGGTCATACATGGTGTACAGATTTGACTTGTTTTGACCATAAACAACAGACATGATTGAGTGACGACTCTCACACGTTAAAGAAACATTTAGTCTCTCTCTTACAAATAATTATACTCAGTAATTTATATTTTTATGAATATTATTTTTGTTAATTGCTGTATTAACAATTCGTATAAAATTAAGAGAGTATACCCAATTGATTCAATAAGACGTTCCTTATCATTTTTTTTAACATGGGTTTAATTCTTATAAATAAGAAAACAATTCTAATAAATATAATTTTAAAAATATTTACAATTACAAGATGCTACTTTATTTTTTCACTTAATAGATAAAATATTTATTATAAATTACTATTATATTGTATTTATGGATATTTAAATTATTTAACTATTTTTTTCAGATCTTCTAAATAAAGTGTTCTTTTGTCATTATAAGTTTTTATGGATTTGAGAAAAAAAAAAGTTGAAAGTTGATTAGGTATAAATATTTATAAAAAAAAAAGTATGTTATTTTACAAGTTATTAATTGTTAAAAAAAAATCTTTGACTTTTTTTTAAGATGTGAGAATTTTTTTTAAATATTGTAACGTCTCAATTAATTAATGAGCGTAATTAAAGGAAGCGTCACATGATTATAATATAACAGTGCAGTTCTGGAGTTTAAACGTAAGACCTTACACAATAAGGCACACCACGATGCCACAAGAGATAAAAGAGTATCAAAAAGTTTGCTGGAACACTAGCATATAAAAGACTGACAAATACATAGGTCGTAGCCCTTAAGATATCCCAAGAAAACTAAACTGTAGAGTCGCCTCCTCCCTGATGACCACGATGATCCCTCGTGTCTACTCCCATCAATAAATTGATGATCATCGCAAAGATAGAAACACGACATACAAGGCAACCAACAAGAAAAGGGTAAGCTAGAGCCAATCAACATCTTTATCATACAATTAAACATACTTTCACCATCCAATATCAGTACAACATCCAAGCATGTTAAGACTCTTCAATCAATACACTACGACTCGACTCGACTCATCCGGATACGTATAACTTGGTC
>Ga0214542_1005741_pt1 | contig 23304 bp, 6 predicted proteins | sample CNSS1metaG_FD_160096 | JGI IMG/M metagenome (GOLD analysis project Ga0214542, IMG submission 160096) | Root nodule microbial communities from cowpea collected in UCLA plant growth center, Los Angeles, California, USA - CNSS1 | ecosystem: Host-associated > Plants > Roots > Nodule | place: USA...
TGTTTTTATTTCTTTTTATCTTTTAAATTTTATTTCTATCTTTGTTTATCTTAATCCCTTATATTTTTTTAATTTTATTTGACTAACTCTTGTATAGTTTTATAAGAACTAACTTGTTAAAAATCAAGTTAGTTCTTATAAATGAAAATAAAATATTTTATTTTCATTTATACATATTCATATTTTTTTTACCACAAATCAAACTTATACAATGATAATTCTTAATCATTTTTAAAATAAAGGACAATTTGGTAATCTTGTTTTTCCTTGATTTAAATATAATTTTTAATCTATCAGATCCATCAAATCACTCACAAACTTTAACAAACTTTTCTCTAAATTCACTCTCTTTCACCTTTAATCCACTTAAAGTGAACTATACAAACTTCACACTCTAATTCACATGAATTCATCATCTCTCTCCTTCCAATCAACCTTGACGGAGAGAGGGGAAGGAAGATGAAAATTCCTCTATTTTTCAATCATCTTTGTTATGAAATGATTTGAGGGTGATATAAAGATTACTATTATGTCCGCAATTTATTTTTTAGCTTAATTATGAAAATGATGTAAAAATATGTCTTTTGAAATTATTTTTACAAAAATAAGTAATAAAGAAAATTTTAAATTGTAATAAAATAAGGTTTAAAATGTAATTATTCATTATAAAAATTTTTATTACATTATTTTATAAATATTTTTTCAATGAAATATGTTATTTTCATTTATACATATTAGTATTTTTTCTACAACAAATCAAACTTATATAATGATAATTTCAAATAATATTTAAAATAAAGGAAAATTTGATAATCTTGGTTTTTCTTGATTTAAATATAATTTTTAATCTATCACATTTATCAAATCACTCAAAAACTTCAACAAAATTTACTCTAAATCCTCTCACTTTCAGCTTTAATCCCCTTAAAGTGAAAGAGACAAGTTTCACACTCTAATTCACCTGAATTCATCATTTCCCTCTCCCTCCAATCAACCTTGACGGAGAGAGGTGAAAGAAATGGGTAATTCGTCTAATTCACAATCATCTCTATTATGCAATGGTTTGAGGGTGATATCAAGATCACAATTATGTCCATAATTTATTTTTCAGCTTAATTATGAAAATGATGTAAAAATATGGCTTTTGAAATTATTTTTACAAAAATAATTAATAACGAAAATTTTAAAATTGTTCTAAAATAAGGTTTAAAAAGTAAATATTAATTATAAAATGTTTTATTGCATTATTTTATAAATATTTTTTTAATAAAATATTTTATTTTCATTTATACATATTAATATTTTTTCTACACAAATCAAACTAATACGATGATAATTTTTAATCATTTTTAAAATAAAGTACAATTTGATAATCTTGTTTTTCCTTTATTTAAATATAATTTTTAATCTATCACATCCATGAAATCACTCACAAACTTTAATGAACTTGACTCTAAATCCACCCTCTTTCACCTTTATTAAAACTACAAACTTCACATTCCAATCCACTTGAATTCATCAACTCCCTCTCCCTCCAATCAACATTGACAGAGAGAGGGGAAGGAAGATGAAAATTTCTCTATTTTTCAATCATCTAATTTATACAATGGTTTGAGGGTGATATCAAGATTACAATTATGTCCGCAATTTATTTGTCAGCTTCATTATGAAAATGATGTAAAAATACGGCTTTTGAAATTATTTTTACAAAAATAATTAATAACGAAAATTTGAAAATTGTTCTTAAATAAGGTTTAAAAAGCAATTATCAATTATAAAATTTTTTATTACATTATTTTAAAAATATTTTTTTAATAAAATATGTTATTTTCATTTATACATATTCATATTTTTTTCTACAAAAATCAAACTTATACAGTGCTAATTTTTAATCATTTTTTTTTAAAAAAGCACAATTTGGTAATCTCCTTTTTCCTTGATTTAAATATATCTTTTAATCTATCACATCCATCAAATCACTCACAAACTTTAACAAACTTTACCCTAAATCCACCCTCTTTCACCTTTAATCCACCTAAAGTGAACAATACAAACTTCACACTCTAATCCACTTGATGCCATCCTCTCCATCTCCTTCAAATCAACCTTGAGGGAGAGAGGGGAAGGAAGATGAAAATTTCTCTATCTTTCAATCATCTCTGTTATACAATGGTTTGAGGGTGATATCAAGATTACAATTATGTCCGCAATTTATTTTTCATCTTAATTATGAAAATGATGTAAAAATATGGTTTTTAAAATTATTTTTACAAAAATAATTAATAACGAAAATTTCAAAATTGTTTTTAAATAAGGTTTAAAAGGTAATTATTAATTATACAATTTTTTATTACATTATTTTATAAATATTTTTATTAAAATATTTTATTTTCATTTATACATATTCAAATTTTTTCTACCACAAATCAAACTTATTTAATGATAATTTTTAATCATTTTTAAAATAAAGGACAATTTAGTAATCTTGTTTTTCCTTGATTTAAATATAATTTTTAATCTATCACATCCATCAAATCACTCACAAACTTTAACAAACTTTTCTCTAAAATCACTCTCTTTCACCTTTAATCCACTTAAAGTGAACAATACAAACTTGACACTCTAATTCACATGAATTCATCATCTCTCTCCTTCCAATCAACCTTAACGGAGAGAGGGGAAGGAAGATGGAAATTCCTCTATTTTTCAATCATCTTTTGTTATGCAATGATTTGAGGGTGATATAAAGATTACTATTATGTCCACAATTTATTTTTTAGCTTAATTATGAAAATGATGCAAAAATATGTCTTTTGAAATTATTTTTACAAAAATAATTAATAACGAAAATTTTAAAATTGTAATAAAATAAGGTTTAAAATGTAATTATTCATTATAAATTTTTTTATTACATTATTTTATAAATATTTTTTCAATGAAATATGTTATTTTCATTTATACATATTAGTATTTTTTCTACAACAAATCAAACTTATATAATGATAATTTCAAATCATATTTAAAATAAAGGAAAATTTGATAATCTTGGTTTTTCTTGATTTAAATATAATTTTTAATCTATCACATTTATCAAATCACTCAAAAACTTCAACAAAATTTACTCTAAATCCTCTCACTTTCAGCTTTAATCCCCTTAAAGTGAAAGAGACAAGTTTCACACTCTAATTCACCTGAATTCATCATTTCCCTCTCCCTCCAATCAACCTTGACGGAGAGAGGTGAAAGAAATGGGTAATTCGTCTAATTCACAATCATCTCTATTATGCAATGGTTTGAGGGTGATATCAAGATCACAATTATGTCCATAATTTATTTTTCAGCTTAATTATGAAAATGATGTAAAAATATGGCTTTTGAAATTATTTTTACAAAAATAATTAATAACGAAAATTTTAAAATTGTTCTAAAATAAGGTTTAAAAAGTAAATATTAATTATAAAATGTTTTATTGCATTATTTTATAAATATTTTTTTAATAAAATATTTTATTTTCATTTATACATATTAATATTTTTTCTACACAAATCAAACTAATACGATGATAATTTTTAATCATTTTTAAAATAAAGTACAATTTGATAATCTTGTTTTTCCTTTATTTAAATATAATTTTTAATCTATCACATCCATGAAATCACTCACAAACTTTAATGAACTTGACTCTAAATCCACCCTCTTTCACCTTTATTAAAACTACAAACTTCACATTCCAATCCACTTGAATTCATCAACGCCCCCTCCTTCCAATCAACATTGACGGAGAGAGAGGGGAAGGAAGATGAAAATTTCTCTATTTTTCAATCATCTAATTTATACAATGGTTTGAGGGTGATATCAAGATTACAATTATGTCCGCAATTTATTTTTCAGCTTCATTATGAAAATGATGTTGGCTTTTGAAATTATTTTTACAAAAATAATTAATAACGAAAATTTGAAAATTGTTCTTAAATAAGGTTTAAAAAGTAATTATCAATTATAAAATTTTTTATTACATTATTTTAAAAATATTTTTTTAATAAAATATGTTATTTTCATTTATACATATTCATATTTTTTCTACAAAAATCAAACTTATACAATGCTAATTTTTAATCATTTTTTTTAAAAAAAGCACAATTTGGTAATCTTCTTTTTCCTTGATTTAAATATATCTTTTAATCTATCACATCCATCAAATCACTCACAAACTTTAACAAACTTTACCCTAAATCCACCCTCTTTCACCTTTAATCCACCTAAAGTGAACAATACAAACTTCACACTCTAATCCACTTGATGCCATCCTCTCCATCTCCTTCAAATCAACCTTGAGGGAGAGAGGGGAAGGAAGATGAAAATTTCTCTATCTTTCAATCATCTCTGTTATACAATGGTTTGAGGGTGATATCAAGATTACAATTATGTCCGCAATTTATTTTTCATCTTAATTATGAAAATGATGTAAAAATATGGTTTTTAAAATTATTTTTACAAAAATAATTAATAACAAAAATTTCAAAATTGTTTTTAAATAAGGTTTAAAAAGTAATTATCAATTATAAAATTTTTTATTACATTATTTTATAAATAGTTTTTTAATAAAATATGTTATTTTCATTTATACATATTCATATTTTTTCTACAAAAATCAAACTTATACAATAATAATTTTTAATCATTTTTTAAAAAGAAGCACAATTTTGTAATCTTGTTTTTCCTTGATTTAAATATAATTTTTAATCTATCACTTCCATCAAATCACTCACAAACTTTAACAAACTTTTCTCTAAATTCACTCTCTTTCACCTTTAATCCACTTAAAGTGAACAATACAAACTTCACACTCTAATTCACATGAATTCATCATCTCTCTCCTTCCAATCAACCTTGACGGATAGAGGGGAAAGAAGATGGAAATTCCTCTATTTTTCAATCATCTTTGTTATGCAATGATTTGAGGGTGATATAAAGATTACTATTATGTCTGTAATTTATTTTTTAGCTTAATTATGAAAATGATGTAAAAATATGCCTTTTGAAATTATTTTTACAAAAATAATTAATAAAGAAAATTTTAAAATTGTAATAAAATAAGGTTTAAAAAGTAATTACTAATTATAAAAAATTTTATTACATTATTTTATAAATATTTTTTCAATCAAATATGTTATTTTCATTTATACATATTAGTATTTTTTCTACAACAAATCAAACTTATATAATGATAATTTCAAATCATATTTAAAATAAAAGAAAATTTGATAATCTTGGTTTTTCTTGATTTAAATATAATTTTTAATCTATCACATTCATCAAATCACTCAAAAAATTCAACAAAATTTACTTTAAATCCTCTCACTTTCAGCTTTAATCCCCTTAAAATGAAAGATACAAGTTTCACACTCTAATCCACTTGAATTCATCATCTTCCTCTCCCTCCAATCAACCTTAACGGAGAGAGAGGTGAAGGAAATGAGTAATTCGTCTAATTCGCAATCATCTTTGTCCTGCAATGGTTTGAGGGTGATATCAAGATCACAATTATGTCCGCAATTTATTTTTCAGCTTAATTATGAAAATGATGTAAAAATATTAGTTTTGAAATTATTTTTACAAAAATAATTAATAACGAAAATTTTAAAATTGTTCTAAAATAAGGTTTAAAAAGTAATTATTAATTATAGATTTTTTATTACATTATTTTATAAATATTTTTTATTAAAATATTTTATTTTCATTTTTACATAATAATATTTTTTCTACCACATATTAAACTTATACAATGATAATTTTTAACCATTTTTAAAGTAAAGCATAATTTTGTAATCTTGTTTTTCGTTGATTTAAATATAATTTTTAATCTATCACATCCATCAAATCACTCACAAACTTTAACAAACTTTACTCTAAAACCACCCTCTTTCACCTTTAATCTATTTAAAGTGAACAACACAACCTTCACACTCTAATCCACTTGAATTGATCATCTCTCTCCTTCCAATCAACCTTGACGGAGAGAGGGGAAGGAACATGAAAATTAAACCATTTTTCAATCATCTTTGTTATCCAATGATTTGAGGGTGATATAAAGATTACAATTATGTGCGCCATTTATTTTTCAACTTAATTATGAAAATGATGTAAAAATATGGGTTTTGAAATTATTTTTACAAACACAATTAATAACGAAAATTTGAATATTGTTCTAAAATAAGGAATAAAAAGTAATTATTAATTATAAATTTTTTTATTACATTATTTTATAAATATTTTTTTATTAAAATATTTTATTTTTATTTACACATTAATATTTTTTCTACACAAATCAAACTTATACAACGATAATTTTTAATCATTTTAAAAATGAAGCACAATTTGGTAATCTTTTTTTTCCTTCATTTAAATATAATTTTTAATTTATCACATCCATAAAATCACTCGCAAACTTTACTCTAAATCCACCCTCTTTCACCTTTAATCCAATTAAAGTGAACAATACAAAGTTCACACCCTAATCCACTTGAATTCATCATTTCCCTCTTCCTCCAATCAACCTTGACGGAGAGAGCGGAAGGAAGATGAAAATTTTTTGATTTTTCAATCATCTCTATTATGCAATGGTTTGAGGTTGATATAAAGATTACAATTATGTCTGCAATTTATTTTTCAGCTTAATTATGAAAATGGTGCAAAAATATGAGTTTTGAAATTATTTTTACAAAAATAATTAGTAACGAAAATTTGAAAATTGTTCAAAAATAAGGTTTAAAAAGTAATTATTAATTATAAATTTTTTATTACATTATTTTATAAATAATTTTTTATTAAAATAATTTATTTTCATTTATACATAATATTTTTTCTACCACAAATCAAACATATACAATGATAATTTTTAACCATTTTTAACATAAAGCACAATTTGGTAATCTTATTTTTCCTTGATTTAAACATAATTTTAAATCTATGACACCATCAAATTACTCACAAACTTTAACAAACTTTACTCTAAAACGACCCTCTAAGCCACTTGGATTCACCATTTCCCTCTCCCTCCAACGAACCTTGAGGGAGAGAGAGGGGAAGGAAGATGGAAATTTTTCTATTTTTCAATCATCTCTGTTATGCAATGGTTTGAGGGTGATATCAAGTTTACAATTATGTCCGCAATTTATTTTTCAAGTTAATTATGAAAATGATTTAAAAATATGGCTTTTGAAATTATTTTTACAAAAATAATTAATAACAAAAATTTGAAAATTGTTCAAAAATAAGGTTTAAAAAGTAATTATTAATTATAGATTTTTTTATTACATTAATTTATAAATAGTTTTTTATTAAAATATTTTATTTTCATTTTTACATAATATTATTTTTTCTACCACAAATCAAACTTATACAATGATACTTTTTAACCGTCTTTAAAATAAAGCACAATTTGGTAATCTTATTTTTCCTTGATTTAAATATAATTTTTAATCTATCACACCATCAAGTCACTCACAAACTTTAACAAACTTTACTGTAAAACCACCATCTCTCAACTTGAATCTACTTAAAGTGAACAACACAAAATTCACACTCTAATCCACTTGAATTGATCATCTCCCTCTCCTTCCAATTGACGGAGAGGGGAAGGAAGAATGAAATTCCTGTATTTTTCAATCATCTTTGTTATGCATTGATTTGAGGGTGATGTAAAGATTATTATTATGTCCGCAATTTATTTTTCAGCTTAATTATGAAAATGATGTAAAAATATGCCTTTTGAAATTATTTCTACAAAAATAATTAATAACGAAAATTTTAGAGTTCTAATAAAATAAGGTTTAAAAAGTAATTATTAATTATAAATTTTTTTATTACATTATTTTATAAATATTTTTTTTAATGAAATATCTTATTTTCATTTATACATATTAATATTTTTTTCTACAACAAATCAAACTTTTATAATGATAATTGCTAATCATATTTAAAATAAAGGACAATTCGGTAATCTTGTTTTTTCTTGATTTAAATATAATTTTTAATATATCACATTAATCAAATCACTCACAAACTTCAACAAAATTTACTCTAAATCCTCTCACTTTCACCTTTAATCCCCTTGAATTCATCATCTCTGTAACATTCTGTCAGGATATTACGGATTTAAAATAAATAAAATAGATAAAACAATAATTACATCGCAATTAATAATACCTCATTTCCCATAAAGCACGAGAAATTTAAAACTTTATTACTTCCAAATAAAATTCCAAAATCCATAGTTTATAAAAGGAAAATAATAAAAAAAACCTCTCATAAGAGTTTACAATTTATTTCCAAAACAAAAGATATATCTATAGCTCCCATGCTATCCCTGCTCCGTGGCTAAGTCTCACTAGAACCACCTGCATCAACATCATCTGTCCACGTGTACTGCGTACACGGTCATCGCCAAACACAAGAAGACAGGGTGAGCTTAACAGATAAAACATATACAAATATATATACACATATACCACATGTCAATATAAACTACACAAACATTCCAAAGGACTTCCCTTCCTTTGATTCATACCACCTGGCCACAACCAGGTTATTTGTGTTCTACATCTTCTAGTGATTACTTCAAGATGACTTGCTGCCAAACCTATTGGCCACAACCGATATAGCACGTGCGGGAAACAATGTTACATATCATACACCGTAACGCCAGGTGGAGTTCCCAAATACGAACATAGTTCGTAACGTCCCAAGACTACCAAACTCGTTAGTCAACTACTGAGGAGGGCAATCTATCTGGACCCATCCGTACTGGCCACAACCAACACACTCACACCGGCATCACTCGCCAACTCGAGCCACAACTCAAGAGTTCCTCGTGTTCATCCGCCTTCCCAAGCCACAACTCAAGAGATGCTATTCTGAGTCACAACTCAAGGAATACCACGTGCTTTAACCCCCATCCCGAGCTACAACTCAAGGGATACGTTCTGAGCCACAACTTAAGGAACACCAGCAACTCCACCTTTGGAACATCACCAAAAGCCTTTTAGATCACGCATACAAAATCAACCACCCGAAGATACAATAGCAAAATCGCCTGGCAGGGGACACGTGACGTTACTCGCTTCCAGACCGCCTAGCGGGGGACGCGTACCGCCAGGCGCCAAGTGCCTCAAAACCACTCAAAGCTATAGGTACCGCCTGGCAAAAAACCTCCACCGCTAGGCACACGCACTCCAATAGTCCTCTACTTCTAACGTTATGCTTGGCGGAACCTCCCTCTCTGCCAGGCGCCACTCACACTAGAACCTCCCTCTCCGCCAGGTGCCACATTAGTAGCTCACGTAGTACATAATTTCAAGCACTCTAAACAACTTACAGCCCAAACTTAGATCTATAATCTCCAACGTATTCATCCTAAATTCAGTTGGTCCATGTAACATCCTAGCCGGAAATTACTGATTAAAATAAACAAAAATAAATTTTAATAAAAACAACCTCATTTATTATTCAACAATTTCCCAAAACGCGAGAAATATTTAAATCCTTAAGTTTCAACGCGCCAAAACAGATAAAAAATTAATTCACGACAATACCGTATTACAAATATAATTGTCCATAAAAACTATTACAATAGATCCATAGTCCAACAAAATAAAATAGTGATAAATTCCCAAGAGATCCCTACTCCGTCTCTATGCGTCAGTCTGCTCACCTGCATCAACATCTACTCCCATGTAACAAGTTACATGATCATCGCCACACACACACAGATCGGGTGAGTTCATGTAAATAAAACCAAACAAAAACACTAATAAATACAACATCTCAACATTAAAACTTGGGTTAGTATTCTTCTCCCTTTTTCCTTACTTCTCCACTTCCAGCACTTGCATTAGACGTCTATCGTTTCTATACCCTTCAGGTGAGATCAATGATCGATCTTTGCTACACGAGTGTCTACTCGCCCCTTCGACTATAGGCCACCACTTGATAGTCCACACGTGGGAATAACTTTGCCACAACATCTCACCGTGACACCAAGTGGAGCTCCCCAAAATAAACCTAAGTTTGTAGTTGTTCCCAAACTACCAAAACTCCATCAGCATGCACTGAAGAGGGCAATCACCCGAAACCTCGCCGTATGAGCCACAACCCGCACACTCCACTAGACTTCCTAAACCACCAGGCTACAATCTAAAGTGATCACGTGTTACCCCAATACAAGATACACTCGTAACTAGGCACCCGGCCAAAGCATCGGATCATGAACATCCCTTAAAGCGGTGTAGAAAACTTTACTCGCGCACCATCACTGGACAAAAATCGCTTGGCGTGCATCTCACGTCGCTAGGCAGAATCTAGCTCCAGACCGCCTAGCGGGCATCACACACCATCAAGCGCCAAGCACCAGCAAAATCCTCACTACACCGTCACTGCCTAGCGGACACCTCCTAGCGCTAGGCGCCTCGCGTTGACAGTGGCCACTACCACTATTTTTGGACACTACCGCCTAGCGGCTCGCCTCACATTTCTTGGCGTCATACCAGTAGCGCAATGCTACTGGTTTTTGGCATTTTTCTCAGGTCTTAAGAGACCCCAAAAATACCATACATCATTCTCATACCAGTCATAGTATTTTCGGACATAATACTATAACCAAACTCAACATAGACCAATAACGCATGCCCAATGCACATATACACAATTACATCATACCAATTCGATTATCATCATGCACATTTACTCTTCATCAATTTCTACTCTAAACCTGCCACATACACTCAATGTACTCCAAGTATTATAATCTTACAGCCTAAACTTCATATAAATCATGTCACCACAGTTTGGACATTATTGCTCATGCAATCTATTCAATCATGCTCCAGGCACAATCACACTACCAAGTATTCACAGTTTCACAATTTCAAACCCACTTTTCCATAACTATATAATTTTCTACTACTCAATCATCATCTTATACATGAGTATTTCTCAATCATGTAACCCAACCATACATATCACATAATTATAGTTTTCTAATAACTGAGGTTCATATCAGCATGCAAATTATTTACTTACACATATATCTTGATCACACCTTCTCATTCATTTTCATATTATATCCCACATACACACCATCGCTCACAATACACACAGTATTCACACTCTAGTTGAACTGCGGCGTTGCCTAGCAGTAGCTATTGGCCGCCACGCGGCTCACAAACTTCTGGATTCAATCCAGATTCTTCTTGCACGATGTGAGCCCTAACTTCCCCAATTTCCACTCTTCTACACGTTTTGACTCATTACCATTAGCAAACAAGTTGTTCAATTCAAAATTAACTCCCATTTCATTCTTGATATTCCACAGAGTACCAAATCAACCTATATGATACATATTATCTCATTTCTCATTTCAATGTAGCCTCCCATACCCAATCAAACAAGGATTCATGCAATTTTCGCAACTACTCAATTATAAACAATAATTCATCAAGCCAATGATTCACGCACAATAGAATTTCAATCCTAGCATCATCACACCACAGAAACATTAACAAACTGAGAAAACTGGGCAACCTAGTTCGTGCTGCCTGGCGGGTCTCCTTCAGCTGCCAAGCGGTTCATAGTGAAAACCCAGAATTTGGGTTTTTGGAGATTTCCAGAAACGCAATGAAATGAAGAAAAATTGACACACTTGGCATTTCCAATTCTCAAGTACAATATGACAACAGACAATCACGATTAAATCAAGATAAGGAACTCCCCTAACCTGGAATCCTTGCTTAAAATTTGGACAATTGAGTGTTCCACCACTTGCTCGCTAATGCCTTCTTCAAGCTCCTTCCCTATTCAGCCTCTAGTTTGTCTCACCCTTACAACACACTCTCCACTTTCGTTCTGTATCTCCTCTCAAACTGCAGAATAACTCTAGCTCTCAATTCACCCTCCTCTCACTCCTAATTTGGCTCTTTAATTGCACTTTAACTAGAGTTAATTTGGCCAAAACGAAAATGGTTAATTGTGAAGGGTAATTGCCATTCAATGAATCATAATGGACTGTTTTCAGCTCCCATTGGCTGCTCTTTCTGCTAGGGTTTCCCTTACCCTTTCACATTCATGCCAAAACTAAAATTGGCAAAAAAGAAAGTTTATTTTGTCCAAGCCAAGGTTTGAACCCATCTCCACACAATTGCAATTCAAGTGCACAACCAATTCAACCAAGTCATTTTTCATGATAACATTCATACCTCAAAAATTATATCCTTACTTATCACGCTCCAAACACATCATCAGAAAATAATAAAATTAAATAACACACAACTACCATATATAGGAGTCGAACCCAAGTCCTCTCACATATATAAAGTACTCTCAACCACTTGAGCTATTACTTTTCCACATCATGAAGGTTAACATTTAGTGCCATAAAGGCTTCTCCTACCCACATTTATTAAATAATTATTTATTTAATTATTTAAATTTAGTGGGTCTTACAATCCACATCTAAACCATTCATACCAAATGGGTTTGATAAAAAAGAACCCTAAAATCAGTTACTTGACTATACTTTTCTCTATATTCATATTTGCCAAAAGGGTTCGCCACCGCATAGGTTCCACAAGTTCACAATTCCTGGTTCATAGTGTGCCATCCAAGGCCACTCCACTTTTATACCAACATTCTCTACTATTTTAACTACATCTCCAACCGCTCAAGTATACTAGTTCAGTGCACTCAAACCTATGGCTAATTCCCTTGTACACCCCAATTGGTATTTCTATGAAACTCGGGTTTACTCATACTTTTACTGCAGTATGTTCACTATTAACTCCATCATATTTCCGATTAAGACCCCAAATGAACCCATACCATCAATGCATAACTACACCATCCCTAGTTTCTGTCTAATGATTCATACCTGGTTTCCTTAAACTCCACTTGACATAAAAAACCAATTTGATCTGCGTTGCCTGGCGGTTCAACCAATCCCGCCAGGCCATTCATCCAAAACCCAGAATTGGGTAAAAATTATATGCATCATCTGGTGGTCGGGAATGTACCGCCAGGTGGTTCCTCTCACAGGAACCCAGAAACACCAAAATTCACGAGTCGCCTGGCTGATATGCATAGCCCGCCAGGCGGTTTCTGGAATTTTCCAGGAACACAACAGTTCATGGAGAAACAGATAATATTCATAAAATTCACACTACATATCATGCCATTATTCACCCAGAATACAAATAACGAGAAAAACTCCGTTAACCTAGAATTTCTTAGCTTAAAATATAGAGTATCCTTTGATTCTCCCCCTTGCCTCCAATAGCTTTCCTTTGCTTTCTGCAATTCAGTTCAAGGACTCACTCAACCTCACCACTCTCTAATTTTTGTGCTCTATTCTATCACCTCAATGGCAGCCTTGCAAAACCTTTCCTCTAACCTAAATTGTTCCTTTTAATGGTGCCTTAATGTGGGTTAATAACATAAAAACGAAAATGGTTTAAATGTGGGTGTTTATTGCCATTCGTGGTTGCAATATGGACTATTTTTCAGCCACCTCTAGGCTACCATTGTAAGGCCCACTAAATTCTTTTTCTTTTTCAAAAATTTTTGAGGTTGAAAATTTTCTTGTTGGGGAGAATGTAAGGCACACTAAATTCTTTTTCTTTTCTGCCCAAAATTAAAAGGGTTGCCTTAATGTAATGGGCCTAAGGGCGGGCCCAATAGGGATTCAAACCCTAATCTGCCCTAATTCCATTCTCTCATTCACTTTCCAGAAAACACGTCTCCTTGCCTCCTTTGAGCAGCCGCCACTTTCTGCTAGGATTAGCCGTCAACCTTCCTCAAGCTAGCTCAAGTCAAGTTTCCGCTCCACGTTAGTCACTCCTCAGCTTATGATTCCACTTTTCTAGACCTATTTCAGTTTTTACCGTTAGGGTTTGGTAATAACTTGTTCCTTATTCTGTTTTACCATTCGTTTAAGCTCTTTGGCCATCCTTAGGACAGTCGTGCTCATTGTGTGTGTGTTAGAGTATTCCGCTAGCTTGTTTTTCCAGGTACGGGAAGCTAGGGTTCACCCCTTTCTTTTGTGTTATGCTGCTTGTGCTGCGGTTTTATCATGTTAATGTGCTTGGTGTGGTGATGCAAACCTGTGTATGATATTATTGAACCATTTGTAATCTGTTGAGTGTTTGTGCACGAGAGAATAGTGGTGAGCACTGGTTTTCTTGCCCAAGCCAGTATATCTCGCCTAAGCGAGATCAATATAGGCTCGCCCAAACTGCTTCACGCGAGTGGTCGCTCAAGCGACCCACGTTGCTCTTGAGCGAGCGAGCATCTCGCCCAAGTGAGAGGGCTCTCGCCTAAGCGAGATCCCGCGTGAGGCTACTATTCCCCTTTTCGAGCCCTCGCCTAGGCGAAGGGGGCTCGCATAAGCGAGAGCCTCTCGCCTGAGCGAGACCCTTCAGCCTGAGCAAGGAGCTGGGCGACGCAGTGTGATGTGTGATTGTTTTGCTTGAATCTTGAATGGTTAATACTTGCTTGGATTTGAGTATTGTGTTAAATGCATGAGACAAATAAATATGCATGAGTGTGATGTGATTCATGAATTGTGAATAATGGGTTTGTCATGAACTTAGCATGTGATCTCGATAAGGAGGTTGGTATTAAAGTGGCATGGTAATGAGATGAGTTGGAATGGGATATTCATTGATGAAGTATGATGAATTAGTATGAATTTGATTTAAAACATAAAAGGGGTTGGTAATAAAGGTTGACATAATATATGTATATGCATGATAAATCTTCATTGATTGTTTGGGTATGGTCGACAGTTAGTGCATAAATCCTTGAGATCTCTAGGTGGGATCTCAGGGTCGTGCTTCAATGGTCGGGACGTAATTCCATGGCCCTTGTTAGTGGGTGTCCATGGTGGTGCCCCATCTATATGCTCTAGTAAGGATTCAAGGTAAGGTTGCATCCTGACAGTCTAAGGAGTCAATTATCTCACTTAGAGCGGGCTGACTCTTGTGGTGAGAGTAGCAAAAGGCCTGAAACTCATTAAGGGCTAACCTTATGTGTGCGGGAATTGATTCATTGTAACACTTGTAACACATAGCTCGGGGGTGAGCAGAGGTATCCACCACAAGTGCAAGCATCTACTGAATCTGACCAGATTGTATGTATCCAGATGAGTCGAGTCGAGTCTTAGTGTATTGGTTTGAGAGTCATAGCATGCTTGGGTGTTGTATATGTAGTTGACTGCGAAAGTTTATCAGATTGCATGATGAAATTATTTTGTGCTTTAGCTTACCCTATTGTTTGTGGTTATATGTTCTATGGTGTGCTCTTTTCTTTTGAAATGATCATCAACTTGTTGATGTGAGCAGAGGTGAGAACTCCCCAAACTAATCAGGGTGATGGAGGCTCCGCTGCTTAGTTCGCTCGAACTGGATTTGAAACTTTATGGGCTTTCTTTCCGGGCTGTGGCAATCTTTCAATCATCTCTGTTATACAATGGTTTGAGGGTGATATCAAGATTACAATTATATCTGCAATTTATTTTTCAGCTTAAGTATGAAAATGATGTAAAAATATGGCTTTTAAAATTACTTTTACAAAAATTATTAATAACAAAAATTTGAAAATTGTACTAAAATAAGGTTTAAAAAATAATTATTAATTATAAAATTTTTTATTACATTATTTTATAAATATATTTTTTTAAAATATTTTATTTTCATCCATACATATTAATATTTTTTTCTACAACAAATCAAACTTATACAATGATAATTTTTAATCATTTTAAAATAAAGGACAATTTGGTAAACTTGTTTTTTCTTGATTTAAATATAATTTTTAATCTATCACATCCATCAAATCACTCACAAATTTTAACAAACATTATTCTAAATCCACCCTCTTTGACCTTTAATCCCGTTAAAGTGAACAAAACAAGCATCACACTCTAATCCACTTGAATTCATCCTCTCCCTCTCCCTCGAATCAGCGTTGAGCGAGAGAGGGGAATGAACAGGGAAATTCCTCTATTTTTCAATCATCTATGTTTTGCAATGGTTTGAGGGTGATATCAAGATTACAATTATAAAAATGATGTAAAAATATGACTTTTAAATTTTTTTTTTACAAAAATAATTAATAACAAAAATTTTAAAATTATTCTAAAATAAGGTTTAAAAAGTAAATATCAATTATAAATTTTTTTATTACATTATTTTATAAATATTTTTTTAATAACATATGTTAATTTCATTTATACATATTAATATTTTTTCTTAAACAAATCAAAATTAAATAATGATAATTTTTAATCATATTTAACATAAAGGACAATTTTGTGATCTTGTTTTTTCTTGATTTAAATATAATTTTTAATCTATCAAATCCATCAAATCACTCACAAACTTCAAGAAACTTTATTCTAAATCCACTCACTTTGACCTTTAATCCCCTTAAAGTTAACAAGCCAAGCTTCACACTCTAATTCACTTGAATTCATCCTCTCCCTCTCCCTCCAGTCAATGTTGAGAGAGAGGGGAAAGAAAATGGAAACTCCTCTATTTTTCAATAATCTCTATTATTGATGAGTGAGTATTTTTGCTCTCATTTAATGTTTAATTCTGGGTATTTAATTAATTTATGTGCTTAAAGATTGATTTAATTGGGATTTCCTATAATTGGGTTTATTGAGCATGAGATACAAAAACATGTTAAAAATAGCTTTTTAGTTGCTTAAATGTTATTTGGATATTTTGAGGTGTGTTAGTGCAGCTGCAGCTATGTTGAGCTCATGGAGGTGTGGAAATGAATTGATTAAAGCTTCATGACACCTTAAAGATAAATCCAAGAATAAGAAATTATCAAAAGTACAAAAATCGAAGCCAAGCAATGCATGAAGACGGCAAGAAAAGCTTGAAAAAGTGAAGAAGTTCTGCTAAACCAAGAAGAGAGGAACAAAAAAATTGGACCTTGCGGTTTTCTTTATTTTTATGATAGAAGATAATTTGGGAAAAATATATCTTTAGATATTTTATTTGATATTTTTAAATAATTATCTTATTTAATTATATCATAAAATATTAAAAGATAATAACTACCAAATTTTTTTAAATATGACAAGATCTTCTTGAATCTTTTTAGTTCCACAACAAACAAATATATCTTGAAGATATTGAATTATTTGGAAAATAATTTAAGGAGATTGGAAAGGGTTGATTTGGAAAATTAATACAAATACTAATTGGTGATATTAGATATTGATATTATTAACCAATTATATTTGTCAAATAGTCTATATCTCTCCAAATATTTTTAAATATTTCTCTTTATCTTTATTTTAAAAGATATTTGAGAGATTTTAGCAATAGAAAAGCCTAGTCCAATTCCTATATACAGAGACCAAGGGAGAAGTAGAAAGAAGAAGCTTGGGACTTCGGAGTTTAGGAACCCTTAAGGGGGGGGCCTAATTTTGTTTCCTTTCTCTCTCTATTCTTCTTCTATTTTTATTTTGCATTCATGGAGTTCTAAACTTCTTGGGTTGATTCCATTGTAATTTCTTAATTGGATTCTGAGGTTAGATCAATTAATTTGTTTGTTCTTTTGATTCTTGTTGAGATTTATTTTCATCTATGTCTTTTGGTTCTTAATTTAGTAAAAGTAATGATTTTTACATTGTAGCAAGTTAGCACGATGTTAAATCTACATAACATAACAATCGTATGAGTCCAAGGGTTTTTAAATTTTAATTGAGAAGTTACTTTGATTAATTTTAGAAACTTTCATATGATTGAATGAGTTTTTTGCTAATAATTGAGAAGTTACTTTGATTAAAGGTGAAAACTTATATTAAAATTAATCAAGCAGTTACTTTGGTTAATAAGCTTTTTACTAAATAGAAGAGGTAAAAGAATGGACATGATTAGGATTAGTAATATTTAATTGAGAAATTACTTTGGTTAAATTTACTATGATTGAGAAGTTACTTTGGTTAAAAGTAAGGATGCCAACAAATTAATTGAGAAGTTACATTGATTAATTTGAAGTTTTAAACAAGAAATCAATAACAATAATCTTTAGAAAACCAATGATGAATCCTATTTTGAAAAAGCAGTGAAATCGACCTATTTTTTTCTTTACTATTGTTTCTATCTTATTTTATCTTTTTATCTTTATCTCTCATATTTTTATTATTTTATTTGACTAACTTATTTGTATAGTTTTATAAGAACTAATTTGTTAAAAATCAATTCCGTATTCGTTCGAAGACAACTTAGGGTTAACTTTACACTTTCTATTCCCTTAACTACTATCTTAACAATATTGAAGTTGCTATAGTTTAGTAGTATTAATTTGATCGTGTCAATGATAGTGTTATCAAATATGCAATGGTTTGAGGGTGATATCAAGATTATAATTATGTCCGCAATTTATTTTTTCAGCTTAATTATGAAAATGATGTACAAATATGGTTTTCGAAATTATTTTTACAAAAATAGATTATAACGTAAATTTGAAAATTGTTATAAAATAAGATTTGAAAAGTAATTTTCAATTATTAATTTTTTATTACATTATTTTAAAAATATCTTTTTATTAAAATATCTTACTTTAATTTATAAATTTTAATATTATTTCTACTATAAATTAAACTTATATAATGATAATTTTTAATTATTTTTAAAATAAAGGACAATTTGGTAATCTTGTTTTTCCTTGATTTGATTATAATTTTTAATCTACCACATCCATCAAATCACTCACAAACTTTAACAAACTTTACTCAAAATTCACCCTCTTTCACCTTTAATCCACTTAAAGTGAATAACACAAACTTCACACTCTAATCCACTTGAATTCATCATCTCACTCCCCCTCCAATCAACCTTGGGGGAAAGAGGGGTTCGCAATCTATTTTTCTGCTTAATTATGAAAACGATGTAAAAATATGACTTTTCAAATTATTTTTTCAAAAATAATTAATAATGAAAATTTGAGTATTGTTCTAAAATAAGGTTTAAAAAGTAATTATTAATTATAAAATTTTTAATTAAAATATTATATAAATATTTTTTTAATAAAATATTTTATTTTCATTTATACATATTAATATTTTTTTCGACAACAAATCAAACTTATGCAGTGATGATTTTTAATCATTTTTAAAATAAAGGACAATTTGGTAATCTTGTTTTTCCTTGATTTGATTATAATTTTTAATCTACCACATCCATCAAATCACTCACAAACTTTAACAAACTTTACTCTAAATCCACCCTCTTTGACCTTTAATCCACTTAAAGTGAACAATATAAATTTCACACTCTAATCCACTTGAATTCATCCTCTCCCTCCAATCAACTTTGACGGAGAGAGGGGAAGGAAGATGAAAATTCCTCTATTTTTCAATCATCTCTTTTATGCAATGGTTTGAGGGCGATATCAAGATGACAATTATGTCCGCAATTTATTTCTCAGCTTAATTATGAAAATGTTGTAAAAATATGGATTTTGAAATTATTTTTACAAAAATAATTAATACCGAAAACATGAAAAATGTTATAAAATAAAGTTTAAAAGTAATTATTAATTATAAATTTTTTTATTACGCTATTTAAGAAATAATTTTGTATTAAAATATGTTTCTTTCATTTATACTTTTTAATATTTTTTCAACGACAAATCAAACTTATATAATGATAATTTTTAATTATTTTTAAAATAATGGACCAGTTGGTAATATTGTTTTTCCTTGATTTAAATATAATTTTAATCTATCAGATCCAACAAATCACCCATAAAGTTTAACAAATTCTACTTTAAATTTTGTTACTTTCATCTTTAATCGACTAAAAGTTAACAACACAATTATGTAATGATTTGAGGGTGATATCAAGATTACAATTATGTCCGCAATTTATTTTTCAAGTTAATTATGAAAATGATGTAAAAATATGGCTTTGAAATTATTTTTACAAAAATAATTAGTAACGAAAATTTGAAAATTGTTCTACAATAAGGTGTAAAAAGTAATTATTAATTATTAAATTTTTATTATATTATTTTATAAATATTTTTTTATTAAAATATGTTACTTTAATTTATACATTTTAATATTTTTTCTACGACAAATCAAACTTATATAATCATAATGTTTCATTATTTTTAAAATAAAAGACAATTTGGTGATCTTGTTTTTCTTTGATTTAAATATAATTTCTAATCTATCACATCCATCAAATCATTCACAAACTTTAACCAACTTTACTCTAAATCCACCCTCTTTCACCTTTAATCCATTGTAAGTGAACAACAGAAACTTCACACTCTAATCCACTTGAATTCATCATCTCCCTCTGCCTCCAATCAACCTTGACGGAAAGATAGGGAAAGGAAGATGAAAATTCCTCTATTTTTAAATCATCTCTGTTATGCAATGGGTTGAGGATGATATCAAAATTACAATTATGTTCTCAATTCATTTTTCAACTTAATTATTAAAATGATGTAAAAATATGGCTTTTTAAATTATTTTTGTAAAAACAATTAATAGCGTAAATTTTTAAATTGTTCTAAAATAAGGTTTAAAAAGTAATTGTTAATTACAATTTTTTTATTACATTATTTTATAAATATTTTTTATTAAAATATTTTACTTTGATTCATACATTTTAATATTTTTTCTACGACAAATCAAACTTATATAATGATAATTTTTAATCATATTTAAAATAAAGGATAGTTTTGTAATCTTGTTTTCCCTTTATTTAAATATAATTTTTAATCTATCACATCCATCAAATCACTCACAAAGTTTAACAAACCTTACTATAAATCCACCCACTTTCACCTTTAATCCAATTAAATTAAATGACACAAACTTCACACTCTAATTCACTTGAATTGATCATCTCAATGTCCCTCCAATCAACCTTAACGGAGAGAGGGGAAGGAAGATGAAAATTCCTCTATTTTTCAATCATATTTGTTATGCAATGATTTGAGGGTGATATCAAGATTACAATTATGTCCGCAATTTATTTTTCAGCTTAATTATGAAAATTATGTAAAAATATGGCTTTTGAAATTAGTTTTACAAAAATAATTAATAACGATAATTTTAAAATTATTATAAAATAAGGTTAAAAAAGTAATTATTAATTATAAAATTTTTTATTACATTATTTTATAAGTATTTATTTAATGAAATATTTTATTTTCATTTATACATATTAATATTTTTTCCACAACAAATCAAACTTATATAATGGTAATTTTTAATCATATTTAAAATAAAAGTGTAACGTCCCATTTAATCGATAAACATAATTAAAAGTAGAAATGCCAAACCTCACTCCTTAAAGTAGAAATGCAGTCAAGGAGTTTAAACCTCACTCCTTACAGAAGTTCGAGGCACACCTCAATGCCAAACCATAACAGAATACAAGGTTCAAAGGTAAACTCAATTAAATGTAAAGACCAAACATTACATGGGCCATAGCCCTGTAGTAATACCCAAAGCAGAAGAATCAGTCCAGGCAGACTACGCAGTGGGATCATCCCTTCCGTGTTGACCTCGAGTGCCTCTTGCATTTGTTCACATCAACAAGTTGATGATCATCGCAAAAGAAGAAGAACCACATACAAGACAATCAAACAAGCAACAGGGTAAGCTAGAGTAAAATAGTTCATCAAGTAATCACATGCATTACACAATCCAAGCATTTTATATATCATCCAAACATGTTCTGACTTCTCAGACAATACATTAGACTCTAACTCGACTCATCCGGATACATATAATCTAGTCGTATTCAACGAATGCTTGCACTTATGGTGGATACCTCTGCTCACCCTCGAGCTGCTCACCCCTGAGCTATGTGTTACAAGTGTTACAATAATTCAATCCCCCCCACACAAAGTTAGCCCTTAATGAGTTTCAGGCCTCTTGTTACTCTCACCACAAGAGTCAGTCCGCTCTAAGAAAGACTAATTGACTCCTTAGAGTGTCATGATGCAATCCTTACCTTGAATACTTACCAAATTATATAGATGGGGCACCACCATGGACACCCACTAATAGGGGTCATGGAATTACGTCCCGACCACTGAAGCACGACCCTGAAACCTCACCTAGAGATTTCAAGGAATTACGCACTAACAAGTACCAAATATATTCAAACAACCAAATAACAATAATCATGCATTCAAACCTCATTTCCTCATTTATAACCACTTTCCTTTCATATTCCATATTGAATCCATGCCATCTCATTCTCGCAATTTCATGAATATAGGGTCTCATCTCATACCAATATCATTGCCATTTAATATCACCCATCTCATTCACTTTACATGCCAAGGTCACACCAATATATCAATTCAATTCGTAACTACATATATTCCATTGCCATTTCTCATACTTGATACTCATAATTTCCATATTGGGACCTCAAGGCCTTCTTCTGTATATCTGGTGGTATCCTAACTGTAGATCAATCTTTGAGAACACCGATGATCCATGCAATTGATCCATCAAGTCATCAATTCTCAGGAGAAGGTACTTATTCTTGATTGTCATCTTGTTCAACTGCCTCTTGTCCACACACATGATGAATATCACCCTATAGGGCTTTTCAACTTGGGCCAATGGCCTTGCCCATTTAGTTTTTCTTTGTCATTAAATAAATAATCATTTTGGGCCTTATACTTTTATTGGGCCATTATTTTGTGCTATCTTTAATTGTCTTGATTCTTTTTATGGCTAGGAGAATACAAAAGGAATGGGCCTTAAATGCGCATGCAAGGCCCAAGATGAACTTCACATGGGCCAAGGAAGATGTGAAGACCTAGCCTAGGACACTTTGCTTGTAAATACTAGATAAGGATTTTATTTTGGGCTTTATATTTTGGGCCCAGTAGAATAGGGTTTTCTTTGGGCCATGTATTGGGTCTTAGAGGAAATTGGGCTTTAGAAGTAATTTTAGACCAAAAAGGGGAATTGGGCCAAATGGGCCAAGAGTAGTGTGTCTACTCTAGAAAAGCCTAGAAGCTTCTCAAACTTGCTCTCCAAGGATGAGAGTTAGCTTCCCATGGCAAGACAAGTGTGACTTGCTTAGGTAGCAAGTCACACCTCCCACATGCTCTTTTTTGGCTCCAAATTTCAACTTTCTAGATCCTTTTTCCCTCCCTTTTTCTAGACCACTTGGCTCTCCTTTTCTACTATAAATAGAGAGCTTAGGACCCTTGTATTTTCATTCATGAATATAGTAGAGAAATTCTGTT
>Ga0214542_1005742_pt1 | contig 23295 bp, 6 predicted proteins | sample CNSS1metaG_FD_160096 | JGI IMG/M metagenome (GOLD analysis project Ga0214542, IMG submission 160096) | Root nodule microbial communities from cowpea collected in UCLA plant growth center, Los Angeles, California, USA - CNSS1 | ecosystem: Host-associated > Plants > Roots > Nodule | place: USA...
TATATAGAAGAGTTTAGGGGCCTCTAAGCAAATAAAAGATACCTAAAGATGTCTCTACAAAAACCTAACCCTAGCTTCTAGAAACTAGGTCAAATAAGGTTACAAAAATGAGAGACAAAAGAGCTAATAACTATGGTGTGTGCAAGGCTAATTTCGTTCTAGCACAAAAGGAGACAAAGAATGTGTCTCATATGTCTAAAAAAAGTGGCCAAAGTGTGCTAAAATCAAATGAGACCAAAGGTACATAGGTACACTTGCTTTATGCCTTTTTCTTTATGCTTTATGCTTTTGCTTTACTCTCCCCTCCACATCATTTATGCTCCCAAATCACCACGCGCCACCTAGCATTGCTTTCTTACTCCTAATTAACCTACAAAGCAAATAAACATAGATTAGCATCTTGGCTTAAGTCAAGTCAATTATAGTCAACAAGTCAAACCTAGTCAAAGGTCAATAAGTCAACTAAAGTTTATTCAACTAAGTTAACTTAGGGAATCAAAAATAACAAACACAAATGAAAGGGAGAAGGATTAGTGAACTTCCTTTCTAAACATGCTTAGTCTTCTTAAGCATGTGCCTCCATCCTTGGTTGGGGTCAATCCTTCATCACATATGCCCCAATCAGCTACACCCAAGCATAATAGAGAGATGAACAAAGGAGTGGAAACGGTAGTGGCCCTAGGTGCTCGCGCGAAGGAATTTTTAGTCACACCTGAGAAGAGAGAGAGGGAAGGTCGAGCATCCTGGGTTCTCGACGTCGACATCGTGTCGTCGGAGGTGTCTTCGTTTAGTTACGGCGGGGTGGCAAGCTCTCGGTCTTAGTTAGCTATGGAGGTGCCACGAAGAAGCCTTGCCGAGAAGGAAAGAGCAAAGTCGAACGGCGTCGTCGACATTGGCCTTGGTCAGCCATGGTGGACAGTGACGAGTGACGTAGACTTGGTGGCTCTAGGCATTGAAGAAGGGGTTGTCGTTGGTGAGAAGAGAGAGAGGTTTTAGCTTAATTAGGGTTAGAGAAAAATTAGGTCCGTGTGTTTTTTCTCGTGCACCCCCAATATTAATTTCCTACACACCCACGAGTTTCTTTGATTGGCCAACCTTTCTACTCTGCGCACCCCCACTTTCAATCTTTGCACCCCTCCCAGTTTGTGTTTTGGATCTATTTGGGTTTACACAACGCACCTCTTTGTTTACTGCACACACCCCACATCATTTTATTTCTTACACCCCTGTCTCACTTTACACACTCCACCTGTTTACTTCGTGCACCTCCCACATGTGATAGTCTTACACCCCCATATCTTTAGACATGTCAAAGTGAGCCAACCCGATTCACACGGGTTGGCTCACCACGAGCCGGATTGAAAATGAGTGAACTCAAACCGGCTCATTTTATGGTGAGCTAGAAATTTTGTAACCCGGCTCAACCCACCACGAGTTGGTGGGTTAAGTGGGTTGGCTCACCAACCCACCTAAAAAAAATTTTTTTTTTTTTTAGTATTCAAATATTTAAATAAAATTTTAAGTAACCTATGAGATGACAATCATAGTTAAATCAAGAACCAATGTTTTGATCATTCTCACCAACAATATACGAAGAATTATTTCCAAGAAAATATCCATATAGTCTAAGAAAGCATGGCTAATATTACAAATTTTCTTTCATGCTATTCAACAAAATATAAAAAAAAAAAAACTATACATTTTTTTTCATGCTAATTTAGAAAAAAAATGTTTATAAGACGATTACTTGAGTAATTTACTATAAAGATTATAGTTAAATATTAAAGTATCAACATATATAACGTGCCAATCAAATTAATTAAACATTCAAACTATTCAAATATAATTAAATAACATTCTAACATTTAAAAATATGAAATTGTGAAGAAAATTAAAAAAAATAAAAGAATTGTAAAAAAATGTTGGTGGGTTAAGTGGGCCAACTCACCTTCAACCCGGCTCGAACCCGTTTAACCCGTGGGTTAAGTGAGCCGGGTTGAGTTCAACCCACTTTTGAAAAACTTGAATTTTTCTCAACCCAACCCGGCTCGAAACCGTGGTGAGCCGGGTTGGCTCATGGGTTGAAACTCATTTTGACATCTCTACATATCTTTGTCTATTGTTTTTGGGCATGTTGTTATGTTTACTTTGTGAACCCCCATTAATCACTCATGTACCCCCATATTTTGTTTTCCACTTTTATTCTTCTTAAATAATTTCATTCTTTTTTTTATTTAATTTTTTAAAAAAAACAAATATATTTGAAAATTATAAAAATTACAAATAATAAAAAAATAAAAAATTTCTCTTTCATTTTTATTGTGTCTGTCCGACAGCTCGCGTCACGTGACACTTTCTTCAAAATAATTTAAAAATACTAAAAATAACTTTCTTTCTTTTCTAGTGTCTGTCCGACCGCTCGCGTCGTGTGACACATATTTCAAGTAATTCAAGAAATACCAAAAATAATATAAATTTTCAAAATATAAAAAAAAAATATCAACATTTAAACAAAAATCTCTTTTTAAGAACTACGTGATCCTTCATTCTCCACCGTGAGATACATAGGAGCAAGGTCAGTCCTTGTCAGGTTCACCTCCAAACAAATCAAATCATTTTCTCAATTGTTTTCCAAATATCTTTTAAAGAACTACGTAACCCTGATTTCTCATTTTGAATGAGAATACGTAGGACCAAGGTTAATCCTTGTCGGGCCCAAAAAGTTAAAAAAAAATATTTTTGTTTCTTTTTAGCAATTTTGTCTTATTATTTCTGGGGGAAATTAACATTTTGAAACCACATCGACTTTGCATTTTTAATTAAAGTACCGCCCTCGGACGGGCGTTGTAGGGAGTTAACACCTTCCTTACGCGTAACCGACTCTCAGATCCAAAATCTGGTTGTTCGCAGACTTGTCTTATTTTTAAGGTTTTTCATAGTTTTCTAGAATAATTATGGTGGCGACTCCAAATCTCTTTTTAAACCCGTTTCTTTTTTTGGTTCGTCGTCCCGTCGCGATTCTAGTTGCGACATATACACATGTCATCCCAGCTCCTGTATACACAAAAATTTTTAAAATTGTAAGTTATATCACAATATGACTTAATTAGGAATGAAGTTTTCTTACAATTTGAATGGCATGCTCATGAGTGGTAATGGAACCAATTATTTATAGGGTAGCACCCTTGTCCAAAGCTTTGGTCTTTTAGTTTGTAACACATTTATTGCGCTAGTTAGGAGAATTCCAATGTGACAGCATATTATTTATATAAGCGAAGAAGAGCTAGTATCTCCATAAAAAAAAGAGGGAAAAGGAGTTTAGAAATTAAATTTTGGGGCCAAAAGGAGTCATGCCACATAAGCTAGTTACACCTCCTATGCTTGTAGGTGCACAAAGGAGAGCATTAACCCTAACCTGCTCTCAAAGTTAGCATACCAAATTAGGGTTAATATGTCTCCTTTTCTCCAACCCAACTCCTTCTAGGGCTTATACTACTAAGCCCAGAATACAAAGCCCAAAATTAAACCCTAGTCTAATATTTACAATTATAGAATCATGAACTAGGTTTTCACATCCTCCTTAGCCCAAGTGAACTTTAGCTTTGGCCTGTCATGCTTATAGTAGGTCAAGTATTCTTGTGTTCTCCTAGCCATAGCTTTAGTGGTAGGTACCTTGGCTAGAGGTATGTCATCAATTGGCTTAGGAGGTGTAGAACAACAAATAATGGGTTGCCTTGGCACCAAATTAGGGAGTTAATTGTGTTTAATTTGAATTTAATCTTCCCTATTTCCCTCTAATCAATTATCCTTTTCATCTGTAATAGAGTGTCTCACCTATTGTAAATGGAGATTTGATTTCAGTAATAAAATTATGCTCATTTGGTGAGAGATCGAGTACCTACTATAGGCTATAGTATTATCTTGAGTGTTAAATTCAAGTGGCATCTCCTCCTTACTTATCTTGGATCATCCTTCCAAATGGCATGCCAACAAGCATCCTAGATTCAACCGAAGCTCTTCACACTTTCATGCATCCATCCTCCATCCAATTTGGCTGGTCTTCATCCAAATCAGTCACTCTATCAATAATTTTCTTCTTGTTAATTCTTTTCTTCTATTTATATCTTATATGAACCTTTGTATGTCATTTCCACCTATTCATATGTGTTTACAAGCATCTCTAGTAATTTGCACTTGTTTCATCGGTTGATTCATTCATTGTCATCTAATATAATTTGTTTAAACATGTTATATCGAGTAAAACTCAACATAAGCTTTATGAATCATGCGTAGCAACATATATTCTAAATTTAGCTTATGTCATCTGGTATCTAGAACCTAGAACGTTTTAGTTTTCTATGCTTTCAAGTTGAAATTTGCTTCTTCATTCGGTATTTCACATCTCTATGCAATTTTCTTCGATTAGTTCATATTTGTGCTTACATCCACTTAGTCATTTTCTGCCTAGTCATGTTTAGTATGTTGAAAATCTTATTCAACGATCATTGCTTCACAAACTACGTGTTATCATTGAAATGTTGCATGATCATCGATTTCAAAGGAATTTTTCGGTGTCTTGTTGTTTATTCATTTTGAGTCACATGTGTAGTAAATGTTCTAAGATATATGTGTTCTCAACTAACTCAATCTATAATTGGATTTTGCTAACGTGGAACTATTGGGTGAAGAATTGAGTTACACTTTAAACATCGAAAAATAAGTGTTCATGCTTTAAAATAAATCAAAATAAACTAGTTTAGATCTTAAGTTTGGTTAAAGAAACATGCAATTCTGAATTTCAACTGTGGTTGTAGAAATCTCGTGTAACAATAATTGTTAATCACAATAGTTCAATGGAATAATAATCTTAAACCAAACTTGAGATCTCAATGTGTGAATTGGTTCTTTGAAGCATGACAAATTGCATTTAATCATTATAGACATTTTCCTTTTTGCTTTAGCAAATTCTTATTTGAATGTTCATGCCTAGTTTGAGTAAGTTTTTATGGAGTCTTTAAACGTCCTTTATTGTTCATCGTGTTCACAATTTTGTTAGTATAATTAGTACTTGTTCCTACAGAGAACAAATAAGATATGTCAGATACAAGCGTTAACTTACTCTAGTCCGCAAACTCCTCAGTAGGCTTCCTCCCAACTGGTATATGTCGTCTATGGATATCTCGGTGTGAATTGGTTTGGACCCGAGAGGGGTTACCTGCAAAGGGACTCTGATGCTCAAGTCACCAAAACTTCTAGAAAATCAAATCTCGTGATTAGGGGAGTAATGAATGTGTACCTTTAATTGCTGGGGTCCATGCTTATTTATAGATTTATTAATTATGTCTTGCCACATCATGGGTCGGCTCCTGCTTCATCCATAGGTGGGCCTGGGTCATGATCCAGGCTCCTTAATTTGAATATCGTGGGCCTCAAGGGCCTTGCTGGTAGTGCTCTGAATATGCTAAGTTGTTGCCAAGTTATTGTTTAATTATTCTCAGTTAACGACTTAGGCCAGTTACTTCTTTGGCGATTTAGGCCGGGTACTATCATTCGTTTATACATGGTGATTATTATTATTATTTGCGTCCTTAGTGATTACGTAGACGAGTTTTATGGTTATAATTTGGCTAGACCAGCTAGGTGTGGTACAATACTAAATTTGGTTTATCTCCCTTCATTTTTTGCCCTTTATTGCTTTAAAATTCCTTTAAGTTTTGTTTTGGCAAAGAGAATGTATGGAATAGTTGCTCCTCCTTCTCTTGAATTTTCATCTCAAGAAATAACTTAAAGCAAGAGTGGATATCTCATATTCTTAAGTGACTAGAGTGTGTAAAATTTTCTATTTTTCTTAGGTGTTCTCTATTGTCTTGTGAAACCATGCCTCGACACTCTACAAGGCACAATTCCACTCCTCATTCTCCCTCGTAAACCTACATAATTGATGCACCCCAAATATTACATAATTGATGCATCTTAATCAGATTCTACAACAAGATAAAAAGAAAAAAACTTTAGAATCACCCCCTCAACAAAACCAAAAGTTTCTTATAGCCAAAATAATCAGAAGCTTCCCAATACTTCTCTTCTCACTCAATTTTTTCATCGCTCATTTCGAGTTTATTTCCACAATCTTGATCCATCCGAATTTACTCTAATAGGTGACCATTTATCGGCCTCACTAAAGAATACACTATCAAGAATTTAAAACTAATATAAATATATGATTTTATAGAATCCAATAATTACTTTTTTTACTTAGTATCTAGACCAAAAATGTTTGTGGCGTTTAGATAATGGAGAAAAAAATAAAGATTTATATGATTCGAAACATTTTCAGCCGGGTTTCAACCAAAAACCTTTATTGCTCAAAGACTTAATTGCATTGAGAGAGGCCTCGACTGAGAAATGTTAGAATTAATTGACGAATTAATTCAATTATATGACTCATTTGAAATATTATGATGGCCTAATTGTGATTTAATAAAATATAAGGACCTATTGGTTATTATGGGAAGTCATAATAAAATAAAATAAAGCTCAGCCCAACTTGATGGACGTTGGCTTATAAAAGGATATTAGGGTTCTTTCTCTGGTCATAAGGTTCTCTCACAATAAGCCATCAAGAAAGAGAGTGTGAGAGGAGTAACGAAGACAAATAGATAGATTGGAAAAAGGAGGTTGAAGAACAGAGATTGAAGAACGCATTATTATTGGATCTCTCATGAATCAAGGTTAGTATCCTATTTTGATTTATGATTTATGTACATGAATGTGTGATTATATGCGTAAACGTGTGATTATGTGCGTGAACATGTGCGAATCATGAATCTTAAAATCCTGTAGTTTTTTTTATAATGAAATATTATTGCATGAAAACTACAAAATAATTTACATGTGGTATCAGAGCATGTGTTATTAGATTTATGATTCTCCAATTATGATGTTTTTTCCCAAATTGTGTTCTCCTGAAATTATTATAAACCCTAGTTATGAATTTAGGGATTTTATGAAAGTATTAATCCTAATTATGAATTTAGGAATTTTATGCTATAATAAACTCTAATTATGATTTAGGGATTTTATGATATTATAAACTCTAATTATGATTTTAGGGATTTTTGAAATTAAGATAAACCCTAATTATTGATTTAGGGATTTTGAAATTTATATGTTTTCCCAATTGTATGAACTCTAATTATAAGTTTTAGGGATATATTTCTTTAATGTTTTTTCCTTTATGCTTTAATTGAATTCAATGGCATGATGATGAAAGTTTTTGTTGGTTACGTGTCCTTTGTGGGCATCAAGTTTAATGATGGATCAAACAAATATTGAATGTGCAATTGTAATGTTTGTTTTCGTTGTGCTTTAATTGCAAAATAAAAGGCTTGAATTATTATGAGAATTTCTTGAATTAAAGAAATTGAATGTTTGAATTGCAAATTACATGAATCAATTATTGTTGGATTAATTGTTTGTTTTTCATGGATCAAGTGTGGTGATATTATTGAATTGTGTCACCAATTAACGTTAATATTTTTATTATATGAATAATGTATTTTTAATTTACAATAATGTGTATGTTTTGTTATTGTTAAATTAAAATTAATGAGAATGCTATGTATGATTTATAGCAATTAAATGTATATTTATTTATTTTATATCAAGTATGATAAATTTTGTTAGTCACCAAAGTGGCCAAAATTTTAAAGTTTTTTTGATTTCAAATTATTAATGATTTTATTTCAATTACCCGTAGTATGGATGCTAAATTATGAATAATTGATTTATAGGTTAATTGAAGTTCATTATTATAAGGCATTTCAGGATCGTCCAAAGGTTGATTAATTGCTTTTATAATTAATGAGCATAATGGTAGATAATTTTGTATGTGTCACTAGTTTTATTTATATACCCAAAGGTAGTAGGTGATTCTAGTTGATGCATATTTTAATTATCAATAATGTTATATAATATGATCAGCATCATTATGTTTATGTTTGTATATTAGTGGATCTCCCAAAGGAGAACATTAGTATGCATATAATGGTTATTTATGTCTGAATCTGTATTTAATTCAGTTTTATGACTCAAAGCATTGATGTAAGGCATGTGATAATTGAAGTCTTTGTTCCGGTATCTTTATATGTTTGTGCTAGTCTTCAGTGGGTCGAATTTCCCTGACTAGATTTTATGTAAATGTTTATGTGAATGAGCATAGCAAGCAACATTAAGGTTGCTCTTCCCAAAATTGATAATGTGCAAGAGTTTAAGAAATTTATGGAAGAACGCTCCCAAACTTTTGATAAGTCCCTTGTTGGGACATTGATGAGTACGCTGACCACCATGAAGTTTGACGGTTCACGTACTATGCACGAGCACGTGATGGAGATGACAAATATCGTAGCAAGACTTAAATCTCTAAGAATAGAAGTGGATGAAAATTCTCTCGGGTGTTCATTATGCGAAGAATCAAGGAGCTTGAGAGAAAGTTGCAAAGAAACATGGAAAGGGTAAAGGACCATTAAAGATTGATGAGTCCTCAACCAAAATCTAGAAGAAAAATGACAAATGTCATTTCTGCGGAAATTCTGGACATTTCCAGAAGGACTGCATAAAGCGTAGAGCTTGGTTCGAAAAGAAAGGTGGGCATAATGCTCACGTATGTTTTGAATCAAACTTAATTGAAGTTCCCCATAATGCTTGGTGGATGGATTCTGAATGTACGATTCATGTTTCCAATGTGAAGTTCATCTTCATGGGCAATAAAGATAAAGTTTCAATGGAAGCTGTCAGGACTTATCGTCTAATCCTCGACACTGGATATCACTTAGACCTTATGGATACTTTTTATGTACCTAGTATCATTAGAAATTTAATTTCGTTGTCTAAGATTGATATTGTTGGATAGTATTTTAAGTTTGGGAATGGTTGTTTCAGTTTGTTTAAGTGTACCTGTATGATTGGATCTGGTACACTTTATGATGGTTTATATAAATTGAATTTGGATAATTTATATGCTGAAACTCTTATGATCTTGCATCACAATGTTGACACTAAACACAGTTTAGTGGATGAACGTTTTGCTTACTTGTAGCATTAGCATTTGGGACATATTTCCAAAGAAAGAATGCAAAGATTAGTAAAGAATGAAATCCTTCCGAATTTGGATCTTATTGATATGAATGTTTGTGTGGATTGTATTAAAGACAAACAAACAAAACACACAAAGAAAAGAGCCACAAGGAGCACTCAACTTCTTGAAATCATACACATCGATATATGTGGTTCGTTTGATGTAAATTCCTTCAATAAAAGGAAGTATGTCATCACCTTTATTGATGATTTTTCGCGTTATGGACATGTCTATCTACTGCATGAGAAATCTCAATCAGTGAATGGCTTGGAAGTTTATATTAATGAAGTGGAAAGGCAATTAGACAAAGAGGTGAAAATCGTAAGGTCAGATAAAGGTGGTGAGTATTATGGAAGATATGATGAACGTGGATAACACCCTGGTCCTTTCGCTAAGTTCCTTGAGAAACGTGGTATTTATGCTCAATACACAAAGATAGGCACACCACAACAAAAAGATGTATTAGAAAGGCGTAATAGAAACTTAATGGATATGGTTAGGAGTATGTTAAGTAATTCATGTTTACTTGTATCCCTTTGGATGTATGCTTTATAGATTGTCATGTATTTGTTGAACAAGGTTCCTAGTAAAGTTGTTCAAAAGGACTCCTTTTGAGTTCTGGACGAGTAGGAAACCCAGTTTGAGACACCTGCAAGTTTGAGATTGTCAAGCAGAAGTAAGAAGATACAATCCGCAAGAAAATAAACTAGATGAAAGAAAAATCAGTGGATATTTCATTGGTTATCCAAATAAAAAATCAAAAGGGTATATGTTTTGTCGTCCTACTCATAGTACAAGAATCGTTTGAGAATGGTGAAACCAGTGGAAGTGAAGCTTCACAAAGTGTGGAGATTAAGGAAGTTAGAGTACAAGTTTTGTAGCTAGTATTTTTTCTTCTTCAAGAGTTATTGTTCCCTATGTTGTAGAAACTCACAACAATCAAGAAGAATAACAAATTAATGATATTGAGGTTAACAATGAACTGGTAGTAGAACAACCACAAGAAGTAGTATTAAGAAGATCTCACAGAGATAAAAAATCTGTTATTTCGAATGACTATGTGGTTTATCTACAAGAGTCAGAAAATGACTTAAGTATTGATAATGATCAAGTTTCATTTTTAGAAGCCATTAATGGTGATAATTCTGATAAGTGGTTAGATGCCATGAAAGATGAGCTTAAATCAGTGGCACAGAATGACATATGGGACCTTGTGGAATTTCCTGAAGGATGCAAGAGAGTTGGGTGTAAATGGGTCTTTAAGACTAAATGTGACTCTCAAGGTAATATTGAATGTTACAAGGCCCGACTTGTTGCCAAAGATTTTACTTATAAAGATGGTATTGATTATAAGGAAACATTTTTGCCTATTTCTAGGAAAGATTCTTTTAGAATTATCATGACATTAGTAGCTCATTATGATCTTAAGTTGCATCAAATGGATGTTAAAATTGCCTTTCTGAATGAGGATTTAGAAGAGGATGTTTATATGGGCCAACCAGTGGGGTTCACTAGAGAAGGAAAGGAACACAAGGTGTGTAAACTTAAGAGATCAATATACGGACCTAAGCAAGCTTCTCGACAATGGTATCTTAAGTTCAATGATACTATTGTGTCCTTTGGATTTAAGGAAAATATTATTAATCATTGTATATATCTGAAGGACAGTGGGAGCAAGTTTATATTTTTGATTCTGTATGTTGATGATATATTGCTTACGATTGATGATCTTGGTCTATTAAGTGAGACTAAGAGGTTTCTCTCTAATAACTTTGAAATGAAAGATATGAGTGAGGCATACTATGTGATAGGAATAGAAATATTTCTTGATAGATCACAAGGACTATTAGGTTTGTCTCAGAACGCATACATTAATAAAGTTTTAGAGAGATTCAGAATGGATAAATGTTCAACATCTCTCGTTCCAATACAGAAAGGAGACAAGTTTAGTCTCATGCAATGTCTAAAGAATGATTTGGAACAGAATCAAATGGAAGATATCCCTTATGCATCTATTGTTGGGAGTTTGATGTATGCTCAAACAAGTACGAGGCCAGATATTAGTCTTGCAGTTGGTATGCTTGGTAGACACCAGAGTAATCCAGGATTAGAACATTGGAAAGTTGCAAAGAAAGTTTTAAGATACCTTCAAGGAACAAAGAATCACATGCTTACTTATAGAAAATATGATCATCTTGAGGTAATAGGTTATACAGATTCAGACTTTGTCGATTGTATGGATACAAGAAAGTTTACATTTGGTTATGTGTATCTTTTAGCCGAGGGAATGATTTCATGGAAAGTGTGAAACAGTTTGTCATTGTTGCATCCACCATAGAAACTGAATTTGTGGCATGCTTTGAGGTCACAGTTCAGGCTAATTGGTTGCGGAACTTTATTTCAGGACTTGGAGTAGTCGACAATATTGGCAAGCCGCTGAAAATTTATTGTGATAATTTCGCAACAATCTTCTCTTCTAAGAACGACATGTATTCCAAACGTGCTAAGCTTATGAAATTGAAATACTTTATCATTGAAGAAGAAGTTCAGAAACATAGAGTGTCAATAGCACAAATCTTATGATTGTTGGCCCTTTGACAAAAGGGTTACCACCCAATTGTACGCTGGCCATGTAAAGAAAATGAGCATTATATCTACTAGTGAATGTTAAAGTTATTAATGTTTATGTGACACTTTGAGCTCTTTATTGTATAAGTTTATGAAGGTTGTGTTTTCTTCTTTATGTTTATGCATGCAAATTATGATGAAGAAACAAATTATGTTATGTTATTATTGAAAAAAAAATGACATTATGTTTGAACTCATTAAGGATTTCTCATGTTAAAGTCATATTAAGGAGAAAAAGATGATACAGTAGTACATAGAAGGAATCATGTCGAGTGAATGATGTGTGACTGCCATGACTCTTATTATTTTTGTATCTTTGATTGTGAACAACGATTGAACCAATTCATGTAAGGTCCTTTAATGTGCATTATGTTTATGTACTAAATCACATAATGTTATAACATCATATGAGTCAAGTGGGAGAATGTTAGAATTAATTGACGAATTAATTCAATTATTTGACTCATTTGAAATATTATGATGGCCCAATTGTGATTTAATAAAATATAAGGACCTATTGGTTATTATGGGAAGTCATAATAAAATAAAATAAAGCTCAGCCCAACTTGATGGACGTTGGCTTATAAAAGGATATTAGGGTTATTTCTCTGGTCATAAGGTTCTCTCACAAGAGAGTGTGAGAGGAGTAACGAAGACAAATAGATAGATTGCGAAAAGGAGGTTGAAGAACAGAGATTGAAGAATGCATTATTATTGGGTATCTCATGAATCAAGGTTAGTATCCTATTATTTATGATTTATGTACATGAATGTGTGATTATGTGCGTAAACGTGTGATTATGTGCGTGAACATGTGAGAATCATGAATCTTAAAATCCTGTAGTAGTTTTTTTTATAATGAAATATTATTGCATGAAAACTACAAAATAATTTACAAGAAAGAGAAAGAAAGATGAAATGTTTGGAGATACCTATTATTTTTAAATGTGGAGAAGTAACAGAGAGAATTATCTGATTGTTTTATTTTTGTGATGTAACCAAATTTGTAAATTTACATATTAAATATTTTATACACAATTTATTAATTAATTTAAGATGTAAATAAATTATGTCAAAATATATTATATAAGATAGTAATAATATTTTGAGATCTAATCATGATTTAAAATCAACTATTTGAATAAATATATATATATATATATATATATATATATATATATATATATATATAATTTAAAGTTAATTACCGTATTTATAATAAAAAAACTATAAATTTTAACTATAAACAATAATATTTTCATTATCATTATTTTTTTTATCAATAAATATTCTAAGTTAACTACCTAATATTGAAAGAGTTCTATTAATTAGTTGTCGGAAATTAAAAGTATTATAACAAAAATAAAAAATAAATATCAAAGTTATTTTATTTAATTGTTCATTATATTTAATTAAATAGAAAATATTACATCATATTTTTCGTATTATAAGAAAATTAAAAAATATTTAATTAAAATTATTATAAGATAATATTTTAAATTTAATAATTTAATTCAAGTATACATTTTCATAGATTAAATAACAAGTTTATTCATTATAAAAACAATTTTTTATTTTATATAAAAATAAATACACACCTAAGAATAATATCATTAAAATAATTAAAAAATAAGTACAGTCAAAAAATATTGAAACAAAATAATATTAAATAATTAAATAATATACAATAATAATAATTACTAAATTTCGTACAATATATTAAAATTTAAATATTCATTCAAATAAATCATCAAACATAATTATTAAAAATTAGGATACATAATATAATCATCAAATGATTAAAAAAAAAGTTAAACAATTTTATCATGCATAACACATTACTTTGATGTCTGACCATCTGATGCTCACTTATATTAACATTGTATAGGGAGATTTCGAAATCATCTCATTGAATTTACGTGACTTCCTCAAATCAAACCATGTGGGTGTAAATTTATGGTTTTTAAATTCTCATATTTTCGTCTCAACTCTTTGCCTCTCTTCCAAACTGAGAGGAAAACCAACACAACATCTTCTAATGAATTTATATTCATGAAAAAGAGCAAGAAAATCCTTGTAATTTCTAGGTATACACTTTACAATAATTTACCATTAGACAATTAGATCAACACAAAAAAGCAACAAATTTCTTTATTATTTCTCCTCCTAAAAAAGCAAGTAGTTTCGTTAAGCTAATTCATATTGTTGAACTTAATTTCTATAACACTGACCTGATCCATCTTAAGATCAAAATTATTAAATTTATACTTTAAAGCATAGGAATGAAAGTAAGAATATAAACAACTTTCTCTTTTCTATCCCTGATTTGGGTAGATCATCCAATTTAAATGCAAATCTATTTCAACGTAAAGTCTGATGCCAACAATTTTCCAAAAGCAATGTCAAAGTTGTTTAATTTATATGCAAAGTATATATAGTATGTCAAACCTGTAGAATAAATTTTATGAAAAACTATTAAGACATTATAAATAACTATGTTAGTGTTTTACCCAATATATCAGCAAAAAAAAAATATTAAAATAAAAATACTATCTATTAAAATGAAAGGATTAAAAGTATTTGTATTATTAACCAGTTACAGTTTTGATGAGTTCTAACTGCAACTGTATTTAACATGCCAACGAAATAAACTAAAGAAAATGAGTGAAAGAGAATTTTGTTGTTGAGCTATTTCTTCAAAGGAGTTTGAGAGCATACAGAGAACAATAAATAACACATGTAAAAACCAAGGTCAACTACAATTCCACTCATCTCAACACCAACAACACCTAGCAAGAATCATTCAAATTTTCAGTTAGTACATATACATTGTGAAAATTTTGTGAGGAACAAATTAGCACCACTAAAAGACCAAAAACATGAGAAAAATAAATGTGCAAACGTAACCTAATCATATTATTCCTTGTCTTAACAGAAAATTTTGAATAATATGAGGTTTGAAAAGCCTCCTAAAGTAGAACCCACAAATTGTTTATCGTCCATATCCCACAAAAAAGAGTCAACAAATTTGAAGATTCATCAGGCAATGTAATATCAGTGGTCCCAACTTTTTGTTCTTTTAGTTCTCCAAACACCATTTTACAGCTTCCTCTCTAGCCTCTATAGTGGCCTTGTTAAACCTATTATTTTCAGGTTTGTCGCATTCTGTTGGATTTGACTTTATTGTTTGGAATTGGTTACCCAAAAACTAAAAAAAAAGTAAAAATTGCCAAAATTTATAGCAATAACAAACTAAATAAAGAAAAGACTAACAAAAATTAACTAAATAAAACTCCAAAACCATAACCCATATATTCAACAAGAGGGGAGGATTGTGTTTGATGAAGAAAATAGTAAAATAATAAACATCAAACCTTTTAAAAACCAAAGCTTTTTAAAACCAATGTCGTCCTTCTAGTTGAGAGTTTTGCCTTCATCTTTCAAGAATTCTTCAGTCTTTTCCTTCCTATTCTTGAAGATATCCTACATCTTGAAACAAAAACTAAATTAATAGTAGAAAATAATATGAAGTTTTTTTCAATTGTTTATGCTTCACCCAATCTCTTATCTTGAAAACTACAAAAAATAAAATATAAGATTTATGGAAATGAGGAAAAAATTAGAAAAAAAAAAGCTTCATACCTAACAATGATGACTAAAAAACTCATTCACCAAAACAAATCATGATCTGAACAAACAGAAATTCAACAACAAACCAAAGTAAATATATGGATATGTTAAGCTACAAAAAAAAATCATAGAACCAAAAAGAAAAATCTTAGATCTTACGAAATGAGAGAAAGAGGGAAAAAAATACCCTTTGACCTTACTAAATGGAAACTAATGAAATTATTTGCAAAGACAAATCATCATCTTAAAATAAAAACAACAACAAATAAAAAATGTTAAGAATGCAAAATAGAAGAACCAAAAACATGAAATGCAAAAAATTGAAATAGGGTTGAACAGCTAGGGTGTCAATGGTTGTTCTGGGAGAGTTATAAAATAAAGAGGGAGGATGATTTAAAGAGAGAAGATGGTTTGGGAGGGAAATAAAAGTGATATTTTGAAATTAGTTTTGATATAACAAACCTAAAACCATATACATAGTCTCCTTTGGTCAACAATTTCAGGAAAAAATTTGAAAAGCAAATGTGAAGAACTCCTTACACAATCTCAGAATTAATCAGAGGTTCAACCATACAACACACAATTCTGACACATATCCAGAGTTATTAATTAAAAATGGTAAAAAGCAAACTTTAACAAATTACAAATAAAAATGTGAACACAAAATTGGAAAGCACTTTTGCACATGCACCCATATTGCGAAAAAAAAAGGAAAAATTGGAGACAGTAAAAATTAAAACAAACCCTGACAAACGTTAAAATGAATGCTTCAATCAGCTGGTCTGAACTAACAAAAAAAATGAAACAAAAGTTAAAATAAAAAGAACAGAAAGAGTGGGAAGACAAATCTAGAATAAATTTGTGAGAGGAAAAACTTCAATAAATGCTTCAATCCGCTAGTTTGAGAGCAAAAGGAAACTCTTTGGAAAGCAAATGAATGTCAGAGAAGTGTGGTCATCTGAAAAGGGAAGCTTTTGGAAAGCAAAGGAATGGTAGAGAAGCGTAAGGTTAGGATTTAAAGGGTAATAGTCCAAAGAGAAAAATGTGAATTACTACTACAATCGGTTGGTTTGAGAGCAAAACGAAAGTTTTTAGATATCAGAAACACGTGAGAGAGAAATATATGTTTGCTTTCAAGGTGATAAAGAATGGTGCTTTATCTTATGTATGAAGGAGAACCAAATGTAAGTAGAATAAGGAGACCACGTGTAAGCAGCACATTTTGCCATATAATACATTTATAGGTAAGGAGCATAATGGTTTTCATGTTATGTGTCAAACAAATAGAGTGGGTAGAAATTTCCACTTTTAGTTAATTTCTAATGTGTTGCTTTTTGTGTTTGAGACAAAAATTTTGCACTTTGTGATGGTTCTAATTGTATTATGTATAAATATCAATAACTTTCTATAAATTTCTATAAATGTAATAATTTGTAATAATTGGTGAGAGTGACATACTTGGGAAGGTCTTCACGTTGCAATAATGTAAAGTAACAACAACATGTTGATCCCCTCTAGAAGCAAGAAATGCATTTAATGCATATTGACCAAATAAAGTACACTTCATTCTAAAACTATTGCATGAGGTATCGATTTGTTAGAAATTTATAGTAACAAAGATATAATAACATATTCTAACAAAACAAATCAATCCTCTTATCCATCAACTTCAATATAGATCACATTCATCTTGGTCTTCTTACCAACTTTCTCAAGCTCTCTTTCTATCCAAACACTAGTCAATATTCCAATCACATCTACAATAAAAAAATTAAAGCATTAAAAATTTATAAAACATTTAATGTAAACCAAATATAAAAGGAAAATACATATACGTACAAACTAAATAATCGATGTCAAAACCAAGAGCATTGATGGTACAAAAGGAGTGTATGTAGGTTTTGTTTTGTGAACTAATGTATAGTAAACCAAAATCACCTTGGTTCCAAACTGGAAGTTGATCTTATAGGTGTGATTGGTAGTTTTATGCATCTTTAATCACATTTTCATATTCACATAGCAACCAATTACAATCTCAAACATATATATACATAAAGTACATCAAAATGGTGAAAATATTTTCTCTAACCAGAGACTACAAAACAAAGATCCCACCGGTTAAAATGCAGAATCACATGTCTAGGATCAACAGTCAAAATTTCACCTTGATCTGACGGTTAACAAAGTAGGAATCTTCATTTTACCAAGAGAGCACAATGCCGAAAATTGAGTAGCGCCCAACGCCAGGAATCTTCTCCTTTATATATTGTTTTAAAATAGTCTTTAAGCCATGGAGTTTATACCAATTTGATCAATGACTCAAATCCTCAAATTTTCAAATTCAAGCAACAACATAGAAATCAAGAATCACACCTCAATTTAAACACAAAAAATATCAATCAAAATCATATCAATTCATAACACCAACAATCCAAGGAGAATTTCACAAATTAGAGATTACTCAGTTCAACACAAGCTTAAATTTAGCTTCCCTTACTTGTTATCCAGCTTAAAAAACTATAAAAATGTCAAACACTACTACATCCACAAGATGCTCTATCTATAAATAATTAAAAGGACGCATGCAAGTGGAAGATGGTTCGCATGCAATAGAAAATAGAAATAGACCAAGAAAAAGGGTTGAAACTCAACTTATGCGAACGAAGAAATTGATCAATCCAAATTGAAGAGTTCGTCATGAGAATCACTCCTACGGTCTCAATTCTTTAATCAAAAGACCAGAGAGGAAGAACTCTAAGAGAGAAGTCAAAGAACTCTAGAAAAGTGATTTCTAAAGAGATGGTGTGTTTTAAAATAATGAAACTCTTTTATAACAATTCTATTTATCCTAAAACGTTTTAATATTAAAATAGTCGAGTCTCACTATTTTTAAACCAATATCACTTCTAAAATACTATTTTCTAGCTTACATTAGAAGCTTTAGAAAATATATTTAATTTATTTGCTATACAAACTTTGATCGAATAAAATTATGATTTAATTCTATTGATTATTAAAATATACAAGAAAATGTGTCAAAAAGGAAAAAAAAATATTTTTTAAAAGAATTTGTATTGCAATTAGGTTATGAAAAGGAAAACATTTATGAAATTGTTTAATTAGAAGCTTTAGAAGATATATTTAATTTATTTGCTTTATAAACAAATTTAGGAGTTAATTCTATTGATTGTAATAATTAATTTTATGTTTTGATAAATATATAAGAAAATGTGTCAAAAAAGGAAAAAAATATTTTTTTAAAGAATTTGTATTGTAATTTGGTTATGAAAAAGAAAACATGAATAAAATTGTTTAATTAGAAGCTTTAGAAAATATATTTAATTTATTTGCTTTACAAACTTTGATCGAATAAAATTATAATTTAATTCTATTGATTGTGATAATTAATTTTGTTTTAATAAATATATAAGAAAATGTGTCTAAAAGGAAAAAAAATTATTTTCTTGAAAGAATTTGTATTGTAATTTAGTTATGAAAAAGAAAATATATGAAATTGTTTATGCATAACTTATGCCTAAAAAGGTATTTGATGTTAAACGAGACAGAAGAATATGTTGGAACATGCATGGAAATTTGCACTTGAAGATTAATGTGCAAAAATTGACAAAAAAGTGACATTAATTATGATAATCTTATCTAAGGATTGTTGGGGTTAATCATCTATAACAATATACAAAGGTTATTTCCCTTTTTGTGTCCACTTTTCAAAATACCGATTTTACTCTTTAAATATAATAATTTATTAAATTTTTAAAAATTGACCGTTACTTTTACAAATTTTGTATAAAATTGAATGTCTCTGCTTTTTCTCTTCTTCTTTATTTATCAATGGTTATTCTTTTATCTGTTCTGATATATTTCACTTTATTTTTAATAAATATAATTTTAATTTATATATTAACTTAATAAAATTATAATATTATCACCTACTAATATAATATCACGCATATTTAAAAAATCATACACACAAGCGCGATAGCGCCTGTGTTACGTTAGTTATTATGGAAGTAAATTGTTACCTTGACTTAAATAAATAACTTGAATAGTATATATAAGTAAATACTTCCGCAAATATAAAGCTTTAACCTTACAAATTATGATTGTGTGTTGTGGACTATGTAATTTAAATAAATTTTATGGTCAACAAAATCATTTATAAATATATTTGGTTAAATTTTTATATTTCTAAAAATATTTTTAAATTTTAAATTAATTAAAAGATTAACTTCTGAAAAGGTAATTATATATATGGGTATCCACGGGTATCCGCGGGTATTTACAAAAATCAATATTTAACCATTATTAGTGTTTGGATCAACAAGTTTCCTTTCTCCGATTGATTATTGAAAAACAAACAAATAAAAAATCACTGACAATTTATATTGTAATTTATTTTTGAATGAAATATTAAATAAATTATTAACTTCATCAATATCCATCTCTTGCAACATTGTCTAAAGTTTCATGTTGTCCAATTTTAATCTAGAAGAGCCTAAAAACATAAGAAGTTCATTAAAAATTTCTAACAATCACTTAATTAAAATTATCTAAGTACAAGTATTAATTTCATTTCCTTCCATGTTGGTCCATAATCGGTATTGGAGACACATCAATGCCTCCACAGTATCTATAAGTAATCTACTCCGTTGTGGGGTAAGAATCCGATCACCATTATTGAATGAAGACTCATAATGTTTTTTACTAATATATATATATATATATATATATATATATAAGGGTATTTTTCTGAATTAAAGTTTAGTGGGTACGGGTATCCACGGGTACGGATACTATGATACCTGTACCCGTCCCGTTAACATACGAGTATCAAAAATACCCGTATCCGCGGGTAGCGGGTATCCATTTTTAATATTTGTTTCCTACCCGTTCCAGGTTTTATCCGCGGATACCCGCGGATACGAATTTTTTTGACATCCCTGTAATATATCAATCGTACTCTCTTAGTCATAATTTCAATCACATTTTTTTATGCAATTTTGTTTAAACAACTTAATTTTATCCAATAAAATTATTTATGAGATATATATTTGATAGTTTTACTTTCTTTTAATATTTCTATTTATTTCTTTTAATATTTTTTAATATCTTATCTTTTTCTCTTTGATTCTTAAATTTATTTCATTAGAAAAAAAATATTTTGCTACATAATTATTAATTATTTTTCTCAATAATTTAACCTATTTCATATACACAAAGTTTATTGAAATTCTTAAGGTATTTTTTTCTCTAAACATCTGCAAAAAATAATAATACTATAATTGTTTTAAAATTTCAATTATATGTTCTTCCGATATTAATAAATTTTTGTTGTTTTTATTTTTTATAAAGAAAATGTTTAATTAACATTTAAAACACGATAAAAGATCATACAAGTACATATATTATTCAATAAAAAAAAATTATATATGAAAAAAAAGTTAAATAATAAATATATGAGACGAAAATATTAAATATATCCAACTCATACAAATGGAGTAAAAAAACACAGTTCAATGAGATTCACTTTTTTATGAGACGAAAATTTTGTAATCTGACTCGATCTATCAGGAGTTGGTAAGTTATAGTAGATTGACTCACTTACAATGTTTTATTTTATATATTTATTGTAGTACAAGAAAATGGGACTGACTCGATTAATTTTTTTGTTTATAGTAGTGAAATCAAAATATTTACTTTATTCTCCAAATATTAATGTAAAGATAGTGGTTGAAAATTAAAGTATAAAAATATATAACTTAGAAAACAAATAAATTAAACATCTAAATTATTTAAATATTATTGAACAATATTCTATTAATTAAAATATCAAATTGTGAACCTATATAATTAGAATTAATAAATAAATTTAATAAAAAAACTTATTCAAAATGGTAAAAATACTAATAAAGTGTTGTTGTTGGTGAGTTACGGATCAACCTACACGAATATGTTTAAACAATGCGCGTTAAGTGAGTCTTCACCCCACGTTTAAAGAAATTAATTTTTTTTCGATCCAACCTGATTTGAATCCGATGGCTTGACTCACTAGTTAGAACCTATTTTTATTTATCTAATTCCAATTTTTTTTTAAGAAGATTTTCTTTCTTTCTCTGATCTATCCAACGTATATGCATAATTTATATTGGTATGCATGATTCCATTCTCACAAGTTCATGAACTTTTTGAGTGATTCAAACAAGTTACACAATCGCACTACCCTTTTTCCTAAAGCCAATACCCCAAAAACTGAAATAATCAGCTTTTTTTGGTGTGCTAAATTTCGTACAATTATGTTTTTCATGGTGACCCCTATTTGGTGTTTCTTTTTCACTTTTGGTGATAGTTAGACCAATGCAATATTTTGCAGAGTTAACATTTCAAAACACCTCGAAACAAATGGATGTCCTTTTTTCAGAAAGATGCCAAACTTGGTACGTTGGTGAAGATGGTCAATTATGGGGATAGAATCATATATATGGCTGCCTTTGCTTTTTCTTCTCTTCTCTCCTTTTTCTTTTTCTCATGTCACATCACTTTTTAATTAACTAATCGACATACCTTTCTTCTTAATATTAATTTCATTTTGTGCCAATCATTTCTCTAAATTTCTATGGTGGAGCTTTCACAATTATTTGATTGTAATAGGATTGACAAGGAACTCTTGGTTTGTATAGTAGTGTTCAAATAATATAATTAGAAATAACATTTTATTCAAAATAATGTGATTTGTTAATAGGATAGTAAAGGGAGGACTAAAAACTTGGATGTCTTAAATTACCCATAATATATTTTTATTTTTTTATTCCTTTAAATTTTGAAATTTCCACTTTTAATTTTATGTAATATGTAATTTTAGCTTAAGTTCCTATCATCTTGTATTTCTGTCCCTCCAAAATTTAAAATTGTTATTTTTATCATTGATGCTTATTTTATAATCTCTACAGGTCATTTGAAATAATATTTTACTAAACATATAAACAGAAAGAACAAATGTTATGTTATGAATAAAACTGTAAATTTTAATTATAAAAAGTAAAACTAAAACTCTTTTATGTGAGAGAAAGTTAAAACATGTAAACATTTTATTAATATTTATAACTCTCTTCCTATTAGATTTTTTTGTTGTATTTTGTGAAATCTTTCTGCGAAATTTCTATTAAATTTTGCAAAATAAAATCTATATTTCATAAACATTTTACAAAATATCACAGTTCCACTTATAATAGTGTCTTCTGTTTTTGATTTAACTAGTTAGGTATATAAAGTAATGATGGGTGACAATTTTTCACACTGCTTTTTTTTTTTTTTTAGGTGTAATTTTAACATCTTTAGATGAAATGTCATTATGGCTTTTACCAAAGCATAGTTAAAAGGTTTCAACAGGAAATGCACATTATTTGTAAACATAGGCTTACAATAAGTCAAACAAATACAACAATATCAATAAAGTCTTATTCTATCATATGGGTTGCTACATACATGATCATATGAGGCCATAGTGTTTTATCACTATGTATATCTATAGACAAAATATTCATCTCTAAATTATTTTTATAATAACTTTATCAAGTTATTTCCAATTTACATGTATCTTTGGTGACAACTTTCAAATTAACCAGGCAAATTAATGTCTAGTTAAAAAGTGTCTCAACACATGAGTGTGCTTTAGAAATTGTGGTAAAGATACACATTTACACAACATTTTTTTATAATTATATTTATTGTGTAAACTAATATACATTTTGAAATATTTTACCATTCTCCACAAGTGAGTTGGATTGGTTTGATTTAGTTTGACGTGGAAAAAAATCCAATCAATCAAAATTGTTTGATTCAATTGTGACATTTTTGAAAAAAAAAAAAAAAACAAAAATATAAAA
>Ga0214542_1005744_pt1 | contig 23291 bp, 23 predicted proteins | sample CNSS1metaG_FD_160096 | JGI IMG/M metagenome (GOLD analysis project Ga0214542, IMG submission 160096) | Root nodule microbial communities from cowpea collected in UCLA plant growth center, Los Angeles, California, USA - CNSS1 | ecosystem: Host-associated > Plants > Roots > Nodule | place: USA...
TATATATATATAATATGATAGTATAATATTATATAAAGGGTTCAATTTAAGTTTTAAGATTGGATGGCAATGAGGTATATTATATATTAACCGGTGGAAACTTAAGAAATAGAAGGTGTAATTATTTAAATCTAATTCCATTCTCAATTTTTTTTATCAAGACAATATAATATTTTATCTTGTATAGGAATTTGAGATTTGTTTAGTGTACATTATTGGAAAACTTTGAGGTTGGAGCCCGTGTACAATATAAGTGGTAACGAATTTAGCTACTGTAATTGGCTAGAATGTATATAAATATATGTATTTATTATTAGAAATATTAATTAATATTATTATATTTTGTTTTCCCAAAGTTTGAGATAAAAGTACAGATATTTAAAATAAATGTCGCAATTTTGGAAGTTAATCGTAGGGATTACTGTCATTGTGAGGAATGATTTACATTTAATGTGATGTGTTGTATTTTAGTAATTAGTTGAGGAAAGTTATGCTATAAATTGTGAAATCATGTAAAATGTAGGTTCGGCTTTGTCGGTAATGTTGTTTATTTTCTGTTATGACTGTGTGTATGTAAAAATTGTGATGTTGAGTTGAGTAGAATGCGACATGTTTCGATTAGTAAATGAAGGAGAGTATGGTATGCATAATAATTAATTGTGTGGCATGATTAAATGTGTGCATTATGATTGAGTCATCGTAGTATAACTGGATAATCGTATTTGTGTTAGGATTTTGTGTAATGGGTGGTTTGAGGTCCCTTAGGACCTGTTTAATATGCCAAAAACCAGTAACGCAATGCTACTGGTATGGCGCCTGGCAGTGCGGGGTGGCCCGTCAGGCAATCAAGTCCCAAAACAGTGGTAGTGACCACTGTACGCGCGTGGTGCCTGGCGGCAGGGTTGGTCTCGCCAGGCGGAATTGTGTAGTAGAAGTCCTGGAAGGAGCTTTGCGCCTGGCGGCGTGAGAGGTGCGCCATGCGGTGACGGTGCGACAATATTTTTGGAAGGCGCTTTGCGCATGGCAGTGTGAGATGCCCGCTAGGCGGTTTGGAACCAAGTTCTGCCTAGCGACGTGAGAGGCGCGCCAGGCGGTTTTGGGTGCAGAGTTGGTTCGAGTGGAGGAGTTCTACATAGCTTTGGATGAATGTCATGATGTGATGCTTTGGCTGGGGTCCAGTTACGAGTGTAACTTGTATTGGGGTAACACGTGGCCACTCTAGGTTGCAGCTTGGTGGTTTAGGAAGTCTAGTGGAGTGTGCGAGATCGTGGCTCGTACGACGAGGTTTCGGATGATTGCCCTCTTCAGTGCATCTGATAGAGTTTTGGTAGTTTGGGGACAACTACAGACTTATGTTCATTTTGGGGAACTCCACTTGTTGTCGCGGTGTGAGGGCGTGGCAAATTTATTCCCGCGTGTGGACTATCAGGTGGTGGCCTGTAGTCGGAGGGGCCAGTAAACACTTATGCAGCAAAGTTCAATCAGTGAACTCACCAAAAGGGTGTAAAATCAAGATGCGTCCAACAGAAAGTTTGGAAGTGAAGGATTGAGGATTGGGGCTAACACAGGTTATGGTTATGAAATGCTTTAATTATGTCATGTGTAATTGTCCTGCTTGTATTTAAGATCACCCTATCTGTGTGTGTTTGGCGATGATCATGTAACTTGTTACATAGGAGCAGATGTTGATGCAGGTGAGCATGTGGATGCCTAGTGTTGGAGTGGGAACCAGCTATGGGAGTTTTTTTTAGTTTTCTTCATGAACTATTTTGTAAAGAATATTATGAACAATTAATCTTTGTAATAATTGAACGCCGTATGAATTTTATAATTGGCGCGTTGAAATAAAGTTTTAAATTTTCCTATGTTTTGGGAAAAGAAATGATCATAAATGCGATTTTATACTTATATCCCTATTTTAATTATTTAAGTTAGTAACATCCGGTCGGGATGTTTCATCTCCCTTATTCCTCAAGAAATTATGAGTAAAAACGTCAATGCATCGCACATTGGGGATTATACTCGCAACGAGCCGAAATAAGATGAAACATATTTCCCCTTCCCACTACTTCACACAGGCGAGAGGGTACAACACTCAAACCAATCTTTTAATACTGCTTCACACAGGTGAAAATGACCCCTTTCCACTGCTTCACACAGGCAAAAGAGTCTTCACTGGGTTCCTAGGTACGGAAAACCTCACACAACACTCAATTCCAACAAGAGCTTTCAAGCAATTTCGTCAAAAAGTTGGTCAGGTTTTGAAATCTACATGCCATCACTCTAATATATATATATATATATATATATATATATATATAATCAATTAACTACCAGTTAAATGTCATAAAACACTACACAATTCAAAGTCACACAACATCAACTAGACGAGCTCACTCCACACAATCCCAAAGGTTTTTCGAAAACCAGGCTCTGATACCAAAATGTAACACCCCAAATTTAGGATGTCACGAGAAGCTATCATTGCTCTTTTTATTAAAAAGTAAAACGATTATATCACAAAAAAAGCACTTAAAATAAACTTATATATTAAATGTAAATAGGTAGTCCAAAACATCCATTGATAATAGTAATAATAAAAAAACAAAATTCCAATTAAATACTAGAAAACAAAAGAAATTTTCATAGTCTTCACTATTTGATTGAAATCAACTAAAGAAATAATAAACCCCTGAGTCCATTCCATTCTCTCTGCAATCTACTACGTGTTAGAAACATCTGCATTACCATCTGCTCTCGTATAACGCACACGTTATATGATCATCACACATGCAACAAACACATAAATAAACAAATAGGGGTAAGCTAACCATAAACAATGATATTCATCAAAAGAAATTCTTAAATAAAACATGTCCAATAATACTCAACGTCGCATTCAAGTAGCTCAGAAACGTTATGATCACAATCCATCCTTGGTTTGAACACACAAACCCCAAATTCATACAATCATGCTAAACCAAACATAGCATCACATTCATCTAAAATCTCCAAAATCATAATCAAGCTTTGGTTTTCTGTGGCCTCTCATCCCACAACAACATGTAGTTTCCTAGAACAGATGGTTCGATGTGTCCCATTATCGCAGCCATATTGTCTCCCTTATTCCTCAAGGAATTATGGGTAAAAACGTCGATGCATCACACATCGGGTACTATACTCACAACGATCCGAAATAAGGTGAAACATCTTTCCCCTCCCTACTACTTCACATAGGCGAGAAGGTACAACACTCGAACCAATCTTTTACCACTGCTTCACACAAGCGAAGAAGACCCATTTCCACTGCTTCACACAGGCGAAAGAGTCTTCACTGGGTTCCTAGGTACGAAAAACCTCACAAAACACTCAATTCCAACAAGATCTTTCAAGCAAGGCAAACACTCCCAACATGCAACACATGAGGATTACTTATTGCCAACCAAATACACACCATCACATCATGGTTGAAAAATAAAGTCTCATAACAAAACCAAATTCATGTATCACACATGTATTTAATACACACTAAATATTTAGTAAAATGCATGGGAAAGAAAAGAAAATAAATTACTACAACCTGCACCTAAACTTTTTAAAGAGTAGAAAAGGAGATGTTATCTTTTCTGAAAAGGAAAAAGAATAGCTTATTGTGCATAAAAATTTACAACACGATGCCCCCAACCTTTTTACGCATGATATCAAAACTAAAAAGAAGAAAGAGAAAGGCTAATGACCTTGCACCCACATTCACGTGAAAAAACTAAGCAAAAAGAAGAGAGAGAAAAGTTGATCTCATGAAAACACATGCTGCAGCATGGATGAAAAGCAAAGGAATATGTGAGAGAAAATACTATTGTAAACCAAAATTTTTTAAGATGCAAACTTTGCATATGGCGTCAAAAGAAAGGAAAAAATGTACCTTGAATAAAAGGAAAATAAAGAAGTCGCATCAAAACAAGACAAAGCACTAGAAACTAAATGATACTTCACTATTCATTGCACAGTTTGCACCTACAATCCATTTCAAACACGCAAGAAAAAAAAAAAAAAAAAAGAAAGAGAAATACTAAACCATGAAAGAAAACTGATGTAGCATCGTGAATGAAAAAGAAGCCCATGCCTTTATGTGAAAGATAATAGAAAGGGAAGAAAGAGAAAGAATTAAGGAACCCATGCACTCCACACCTTGCAACGTGAAAACCTTCACGTGATGACAACAATTCAATGAAAACAAAGATTGGTGCAGCGTGCAGCGTGAATGAAAAAAAAAAGAATCCTAGACCTGAAAACAAAGAACCCCACGACCATGCACTCTGCATCCAAAGATCATGCATAAAACAATAACAAAACTACATCTAAATCAATAGGAGAAATATAGCAAATGAGAAAGAAACTGTGTTGCACCACAAGAGAGAAACTGTGACTCTCACCCCACTGCAAAAAGGGTTTGTGACCATATATAAAGCATTACAAATATGAGTATAAAATTTGCTTGACACTAGAAAAGTTTGGAAAGCTCTTCGTAAACATGTGATTGCACCATTAGTCATCATAAATACAAGAAACTAGAAGCATCCTAAACCCTAACAGAAACTAGACAATTTAACGCATCCATCATCCTCCATCGTGAATGAAAAGAAAACCCACAAATGTCGCCCATCACCTTTATGACCATACATACATGCACAGCAAGAAAAAAACCGAGAAACATGGCACAAAACGCAACAAGCTAGTTCATAAAGCACAAGTATAAAGAGAGAAAAACACACAAAAGGTTGGCTTCCCCTATCTAAGGTATCTCTCTGCAGCGTTTTCCTTCTCTACCATAGCCACTCCCGAAACATCACCCTTATTCTCTGCTCTCTCTCCTTCCTAATTCTTCCCACTAAAACCTTCTAGGGTTTGGCTTTATCTAATCCCACCAAATATTTGAGTTAAGATTCTCTAAATTTGAATTTATTTCTCTTTCCTTTTGTATTATTTAAATCACAATTCAAAAGATAGAAAAGAAAAAAATGAAAGATTGAACAAAATATGTTGCAACGTGCATTTACGTGACTGAAGAACAAAAACCAATTCATGTTACGTGGGCCCCACTCTTTAAAGGAGAAAAATTGAATTTAAAATCAACACACAAGGCAAAATTTGGCCAAGCAAGTTCGAACCCCGCACATGCACACATTACATAAAACTTCCACCACTAGATTACATGCCATCACATGATATAACATGCATTATAAGTATTAAAACACTTATACTCCACAAATCATAATTCCTTAGATTAGATAAATAGCATCTTTAATCACTCCTTTAATTAAATTAGTCTTTCCTCATGACTAAAATAACTTGTTATAGATCCATACTAAATTATCAATCACTTTTTAATTTTACCTAAAATATTCCAAGTTCTTCCTGGGTCTCACACACACTATGTGCTTGCAATTGGAACATAACTCCCGACCACGAACGATGACGGTTATAGTCAAAATCATCGTATATGTACTTCAAATTAATGACGGTTTGTGTCATAATCGTTGTTAATTGTAGTTTTTTAAAGGTAGATTTGGTTTATGTCTTAACCCGAACATGTAATCCAAAAAACATTCAACAAAATTCAAATTCAAACAGAGTTCCAGTAGTGTCAACAAAGTTTCAACCCAAACAGTTTAAAAAAGTTACAAATAACTTGTATGACAAAATAAGTCTAAACTTCTAAGTCTGACTAAACCTAACTCTCACTAACTCTAGATAAAAAGTACTTTGCCCATGGTTTTTGAACGTAAGCTATTGCTCTTGAATCCATCGGATTTGAGTCATTGAATTATGCAAAAGTGTAGGAAACGTTAAAGTAATACATATGTAAATTAGTTCAAGTTAAAATTAGTACATGAAATAAGTTAGTATGTTACCGCATCCCAACCACTTTCATAATTGCCCTGAACAATTGATGTCATCCATTGCATCACATAATAGTCACACTCAAAGCTACTAGTTTGTTTATTACACTACACTTATAGTAATTGTATTTAGTTATAAATACACATGACAATACTAAAGTAAATGAATGACAAATAACGTATAAGTACCTAGAGGAAAATTCAAGTGACCCTTTTAGTATTGGCAATCGATCTACCACTCAATATACTTTGTCCATTAAAAGTACTAAAGTTAAAATTATCAATGTTAGAAAACATGACATTATATATTTAAGATTAAAGTATAAATGAAGACATTTATTGAAAAAGACTTACGTATCAATTATGCTCTTCATATAGGGGGAGGAGGTCTATCACAAGAGCAAAACCATAAAGCAGTACGCTCTAGCACTGATACAACAAGCAGTTGCCAATGACAATAGCAATGAAAATTAGTTTAAATACCTCAAAATTTATTATTACAAAATTTAGACCTTATGAAATGAAAGATAAGGATATAGTTACCTATCTGTATATGGAGCAATGAAAATCTTTTTATTTCGCTGCATTATGGAATTTTGGATGTACGTTTTTGTTCTAGGGTTCTTACTACCCATTGGAGTCATGAAATGAGGGTCTATAAACCCATGCATGTCATCCTTTCCCGCTTCCACACTCAAACCATGCAAGTACCTAATTTGACAATGAAAATACATATTTAATATCTAAGAAGGAAACAATTAAAAAATGATTTAAAAATGTTTCACTTACATCATTCATAATTGCAGAATAGACACATTTAAGTCCTCTATGCCATATATGATCTCCATCAAATCACTTTTATATATGTACAATGGAAACTCGCTTTCTTTACCAAAAATAATGGCATCCCAAGGAATCGAAGTTGCATCTATAGTCATGCTTGCAGTATATTCCATTAATGCCTCTATTTGATCCTCATAATTTTTTTATACATGCAACTCTAGTACATCTTGCTACACACAAAAACAAACATAATATTAGTTAGGATAATATATATACTACATATGTAAAAATATTACTGCATATACATACTAATTGAATGTGTGGTGTCATCCTCACTAGATGTTTCGGCCAGACGATGAAAGTTCCCACTGCTTGTGATACAATACCAACCTCTGATGTCGGTATACGAACTGTAACATCACTATAACATACAGTCTCCACCATAACCTTTAGTAAGTGAGAGGGGAGACATTCAACATGTAACATGGTTGAACCTTCAAAATGCTTCCTATGGGCCACCAACTGAAGTGGAGATACATAACCTACTAATGTGTACAACTCACATTGGGAACCAAAGCCAATGTCACCCCCTGTTTCAGCTGCAGCTAAATAACTTTCTTTAGTGTTGACTCTCACGACATTGGGAGAAAGTTCAGGTTCTACCACAATGGGGAACTTTTGCGAAAGCAGTAAGATCTATAGCCGCTTGTCAAATGCTTCCGTCATCGCTTGTCGTTCTAATCTCATCTCTTGATGCTTTTGCCTAATTTGCTCCCGTTCCTGTCTCATTTCCTCTCGTAGTTGCTCTACCAAGTCAGCTTTCATTTTCTACAAATGTTGGTCATATACAAAAAGTATAAGGTTGGTCATCACTTAAAATATGTTTGCTATTCACATAAGATTTATAGAAAACTTAGGAGATTTGTTGTTTGTTAATTTTTTAAAAACGTAGTGAAGATTATAGTACCACAACTTTAATAAACCTTTGAAGCCCACTTTTCATCACTTTTTCAGGAGTACTTAGTTGGGTAATCAAGGTATGTTTTTTTAATAAGGTTTAACCAAATAGGAAAATAACCTGCCTACGCAAACCTAATTAAAAATAATAGTTATGGAATCTTGTCAATGCAATTTCAGTGTAATTAAAGCGCTCATTGATAAATTATAAAGATCAAAATAATGAAATAATACATTTCCCAAGTTCTTGTTATGTGATGGATTCTGACAAATTAAGTGGTGAGTCATGAATAAAGCTTTTCACATACACCACTGCAGTGAACAAAACCAAAGTAAGACTTAAAAACTACGAAACTATCCATAACTAAACATGTCATTGACAAACACAAATCCTAATCTGAAAAGGTGTTTGGTAATGCCATGTTGATCATGCTGAATGATCCAAAAGTGGGTATTGTTTGACAATTATTTCCTTCACAAGATGAGGCATTCTTTAATCAAAGTTAATGTCATACTAAATTATAAGAAATAAATATAGCATATGCAAATTTTACCTAAATAGTTCTCCACTTCCACAAACATGAGTATTTTCAATTGAAGTTAACAATGATAAGAACCCTGTGCATGGTACATTAAAGACCTGAATATGGTTTAATTTAAAATAATTAGTTATCTTCATTTAAATAACAATTTATAATGAAATCAAAACTTACCATGTTGGTTGTGGTATTCGTTTGAAGGTTGAGTATATCAGTCCTTTAGGATGTTGAATTACCAACTTCATGGTCACCAATTCCAATGCAATCTTGCAACGCTTTATTCTTGGCAGCATTATATATATATTTTTTTTGCAAACCTTTTCCATGGTTGATTATAGTCTTGATCCTCATGGTCTACCCTTTCTTTTGACTTGAATTGGGCTTAGTAAGTGGGTTTGTTCAACTACAGTATTCGGTGGGGAAGAAATGTTGAAATCAAGTTGTAAGCAATTACCCCCTTTATTGAAGCATGCAATGGATGGATTAGTTGATATTCACTCCAATTGGTTAATCATGAATTGTGTTGCATTTTCGCTTTCACAAGCCACCTCAGCAATGTCATATAATTTTTTACACATTAATTCATACCTCTTGACATTTGGATCGTCTTTTTTTGTCTTATATGACACTCGTATCAAAGTATGCCTTCTTCGAATGTGTTTGCTCCACTGACTCAAAATATATTTTCCTGATACATATTTAACATCCTCTTGTGCAAAGACAATCAGGCAGTGTCGACAAAGGATAACTCTAAACTCAAACAACCTACAACTACATTCATTGTCTTTTGTCAATTGATGAAAGATAACTTCATAAATTTTGTCTGCACTTTGCTCTTTCCATATCAAGACATCTTTAACAGTATATATAGACCTACTTCCATCTAATACAACATTTTTAACATTACAATTCATTTTGCACTGAATTCAGTTTGCACTTCCCCGAATTTAGCCTGAGTGTATTCCTCTTGAAATTGCCTCTCAATAAATGATTGAGATTAACATGGAAGGTCATGTTATGAGAACTAAAGTCTATTTCACACTCCTTATCGACCTTTGAATGAATTGCGTTGTCATATTGAACTACAAATTGTTGGAGTGTTGTTGTAGAGTTGATGAAACCATCAAAGAAAGCATTCATCCCCTCACTTCTTTGAGTTGTTGACATGCCAACCCAAAAATTACTTTTCATATAGCATGGAACCCATCCATGTCTTTCTTCAAATAGGTTATAAAGTCATTCCTTTAGGTGCAGGTAATAGATTTCAAGGTACTTTGCCCAGCCACTTTCAAAATCAAGAACACTTGATGAGTCGTCAACCAATTGCTTTAGGAATGTTTGATTTACTTGTATTTACTATAACCACTCAATTTTTCAGGAAGTTTCTTCATGATATGCCAAAGACACTAATGGTGTCGTGTGTCAGGGAACACAATTGCAATGGCATTTTGCATCGCCTTACATTGATCAGTCACAATGCCTTTAGGGGGTTTATTTCCCATGCATCGCAGCCAACATCGAAATAGCTAGACAAATGTATCAGTGTCTTCCACAGATAGCAGTCCACATCCTAATAACATTGATTGGCCATGGTGATTGACACCAACAAAGGATGCAAAAGGCATGTCGTACTTATTTGTTAAGTAAATTGTACCAAATGAAACAACATCCCCAAAATCAACACATGCAGCCTTACTCCTTGCATCTGCCTAAAATACATTGCATATTCGATTATCTCCATCAATTTCAATATAAAAAAAAGAAATCTTTGTTTAGGTATCTCATAATAGAAAAGTGGTTCAACAAAGCTTGCCCATAACCTTCCTTCCCCAAAACATGTCTCTTTTGACCAATATAGTTTATTGCGTCTCTTTCCACAAAGTCCAAGTTATCAAATTCACCTGTATCACAAACCAAAGACCGAAAGCTCTGGTGAAGACGCACACCTGCCTCGTCATTTAATTCAAGGGTTTTTTTCACTTGCATGCTAAGCTTCCTATTCCCTCGGATTAGCCTTGACTTAGTGGGACTGACCTCATGATTATGATCATGAATGACACTGCTTATCAACCATCTATCTTGATTTCTCACAACGGTTAAGCGTGTTGGACATTGCTTTGTTTGGGTGGGTAGAGTCCTCATTTCAGGGGGTATGGATGACACATACTTTCCCTCGCGAGAACACACTAATTTTATGTAACACATTTGGTTGTCATCATCTTTTCTAGAAGTTTTGATTCTGATTCCAAAACCATACTTCAATGCGTATTCCTTTTAAAAAAACTTAAATTCATCAACAATAGTGAAGCTCATCCCAACGTATGGAGACACAACTTCATCACAGGACTGTGGTATATATTCGTTAGGCATTAACTTGTCTTTAGTCATAGTACAAGTTCCCTCATCATCCTCTACTAGTAAGATGTCGTTCAGACCCATCATGATGCCTTATTTATGTCATCCATCTAAAAATAATAAAAATATAAAATTTATCAGGACAATGACATAGTAAAACATATATTATACTTCTGACAACATTACCACTGTAAGGTGCGTAAAGTTTCATGTCCTGCACACTATGCCCACTAAAAGGACCTTTTTTATGAAAGCTTTCTCGATCTATAAATAATTGAAATTAATTAATCTTCATAATTATTTTTTATACTTATATGTTAACCTTCTCACTACATCACTGTTAAAAGTTCGTAAAACTTTTGTATCATACTCCATCAAACAAGCCCTAAACACCACCATAATACATTTTTTTAGACATATAAAATTTCCACAGTTTCCATATTGTTTTTCATTCACCTTTGTAGTTCAAAAATATGTGGTAGAAATGTAATAAATTTACAAAAAATACCACCCACACAAAAAACCAACAATGGAAAACGGAGTTATTAGGTGCATTTAGTGCAACCAATTATTCATAACTCCTAGCAATAGATTAGGAATGTAATTAATTTTATGGGGAAAAATAAATTAATAAAAGAAAAGAATTCACTTATTGTTAGAGTCTGCAATAAAGTTGTTTCTACAACTTCGAGCTACTCCATAAACATTTAATGTTTCATCCCATGCTTTGATTTCATTTCATTGAAACCATGTTTTTTAAGTCGGAGGTTGAATGTTGTAAGAAGAATTTAATTTTGTTCTCTACGATGGGTGAATGACACTTTATTGTAATGAAATAGTATGCAGGTATAAAGGGTTGCATTTGTAAGACCCGTGAAAATTAATTAATTAAATAATTAATTAATTAATAAATGTGGGTAGGAATAGCCTTTATGGCATTAAATATTGTTTGATGTGACGTGGAAGAGTACTAGCTCAAATAGTTTAGAGTACTTGATTGTGTGAGAGGACTTGGGTTCGAGTCTTATGTATGCCTTTTGTGATTTATTATTATTTTGATAATAGGTTTGTGAATAGTGAGTGAAATCATAATTATAGGATTATAATAGTTATCACTAAATATGAATTGGCATAGTGGTTGTGCTTTGACCTTATGAGTGGAAGGTCACGAGTTCAAACCTTGTTAGAGGTAAAATACACTTTATTTTTGGCTAAATGAAGTTGTGGGAGTGAATGTGAAAGGGCAAAGGAAAACCCCAGCAGAAAGGGGCAAGCCAAGAAGGGCTGAAAAACCCCTATATATGGTTTTGGGTCATTGCTGTTTCAATTGGTTTTTGTGGTCATGCAATTTGTCTCACATGTGCTGTGATTGGGAGTGTTGGCTGAGGTTTGTTTACACATTCATGATTGGTATTATATGATTAGGAGAAGGGTTTGGTATGGAATGTGTCATTGTTGAATTTGGACACGAAGTTGGTAGTCCATATGAAAAGAAACCATGATTATGAGGGTTGTTTGTCATGTTAATGTGTTTGTAATGGTGGAATGTTATTTTGGTATGATTTTGGTTTGGTTTGGCGTTGTTTTGGGTGAATAGCGTTCGTGAACAAAGAGGAAACTCTACAAGTCTCGCCCAAGCGAGTCCAATCTCGTCTAAGCGAGAGTTGTAGAGCCTTTTTTTGATTTTGAATCGCGCTTCTCGCTTGGGCGACTTGTGTCAGGGTTGAGCGACTAAGAGAGGCTCGCCTAAGCGAGGTCGCAATGAAGCCTGCATGTGTTGAGCGTGATTTCTCGTCCAGGCGAGGGGTTTTGAAGTGTTGAGCGACTGATACTCTTGCTTAGGCGAGAATGGCTCGCCTAAGCGAGGTCGCGAGGAGACATTGGTGCTGATTACATTGAGTTTTCATCCAGGAGAGGAGATTTAGGTGTTTGAGCGAATGGGATCTCGCTCGGGCGAGAAGGGCTCGCCTAAGCGAGACAACGTGGTGCAATCACTGTTTCATGCTCGCTCAGGCGAGATGATTCAGTTTAGGCGAGATTAATGTGCTTGCTTGGGCGAAAGCACATTGCTTAAGCGAGAATGGCTAGAAGCCAAGCTTATATGCACTATTTGGATTGTTAGCTTGATATTTCTTAAAGTGTAGTGACTATATGCTTGTGGTTGTGGTGTTTGGGCTTGAAGGACTAAGTCCAATAGGGGTCTGGAATGTGCTTGATGGTTGGACGCATGATGGGCATGGAACTGTGTAGTTCCCGTTGGCTGCTAAATGGCGAGGAGTCCTTACTATGGTGATTACATGCGTCAGACGCACGATGGGCTTGGAACTGTTATGTTCCCGTCGGCTGCTATTGGGCGAGGAGTCCATAGTATGGTGATTGCGTGCGTGCCATGGTCCGAGCGAGGGAGGCTTGAACGTTTCACTACATACGAGGAGTCTATAGGGCAGGACTATGAGCAGGATAAGCTCATAGGGTTGGACCACGAATGGGATTGTTTCGTTGGAGCACAACGAAGTCCCAATACCTAGTTCATGCATATGACTCATGAAGGACTATGAGATCAGGGATGGGTAATTTGAAAATAATGAAATACTTTAGTGAGGTTAGCTTCTTTGGGATGGATGACATATTTATTTTATGTTTTATGTATTTATATATTTGTGCATAACTCACCCTATTTGTGTGTGTGTGTGTGTGTGTCGATGATCGGATAACTTGTTATCCAGGAGTAGATGATTTGATAGGTGAGCCAGGAGATGCTTAGAGGCGAAGTGCAGGGGCTACCTGGGCTTTTGAAAGGATTTTCATTTTTAGACTTTTGATGTAATTTTAATTATGTGGAATTTTGGTGGATTTTGTAATAATGTAATTGTGAACATTTGAATTATGTTATAGTTAAAGTTTTGTTTTAATTTCCCACGTTTTTGGGAAATGGACTTATAATAAATGTGATTTTATTTTCTTATTTTTATTTTATTTTTTATACCTGTAATATCCTATCGGGATGTTACAACATTAACTTTAACGTGTACAGAAAGCTATTGAAGGGCAAAATGGTCATTTATATGATTTTAATTTCTTTATATTATTTTAATGAACCATTAATTAAGCAACTGAAAAAGCAAGATTGTCAAATCACCTTTAAAAAGCTACATTCAGATTGGATTTGTCCCACATTACTTCCAAGCAAACCCCATTTCCTTTCAATAATGGATTCGTGGGAAGCCCTAACTTAAGAGGCAGATACATGAATCAAACAACACGCAGGAGTTCATGAATAAAATGGCTCCTACGAGTCATGCACAAGATTTTTATTCAAATGGTTGGAAGTGGGCGGAAATGTTCATAAAACACCATGGTTAGCTTTTTTTCTTACTATTAATAGGGTTTATAATGAGTATATTGTGCATGTCATTAAATGCTTTCATGCGATAACATGTAGCATTAGTTGAGGCTGGAGACATAACACATATTACTTCCCTAACGAGGAGGAAATCATTGGATAGATTGCCCATCGTGGCATGTGTTGTTAAAGAATGCAACCCAAACGACATTGGGGACATGCTCATCACTATTAAGGTGAGTCTTTAGTTAGCAATTATGTTTCACTTAAATAATTACATTGTAACAATTTGGAACATAAAATTTTGTAGGACCCATCTGATACCGCCCAGGGTAGTGTCCACAATAAAGTGCTCAAGGATGCTGAATTTAGTTGGTGTTGGATTTGTCCTACTCTTGAAAGAAGTACAAAAACAACATCAAAATTTAGGATTTAATGTTTATTGACATCACTCTTTATTATTACTAACAATGGATGCTTATTGAATGCTTAGGTTGTCATAGGCTTTCCAAAACTGAGGACGTACTATCTCAAAATCACTCTGAGAAACATTATTAAGGCAAATGAATTATGTTCACACAAATATTTTATTTATTTAATAAACTCTACATGTCTAACTAAAAACGTGTTATGACTTAGTGTGATGATTAGGTATTCAAATGTGATATAAGTCCTCTAACTGATGAACAAGTTAAGGCTTCTATGCCTATAATGCGTCTTAACTATGTTGTCAAGCCAACTGTGCAACCAAATGTGGACTCCAATGTGCAACGTAATGAAAACCCAAATCAAAGCCCAATTATGAAAGTAAATTTGCAGGCCAATGTGGACCCAAATGTGCAACCCACCATGGATGTCAGTGTGGAGGAAATACTTTATAGGATGGTTCCTCCACCAACAAATAATCCATGTTTTGAGGTTGGGGAGACCTCCAAGGATAAATCATCTACTTTGGATAATATTTCCCTTTCTTAATGTTGGATAACTATTCAACGTGGGGTGACTATTTAATGTCTTATATTTGTGTGGTTTTTAAATTGAACTTGTCATTTTATTGTTGCGATACGTAGTTTGAACTTCTTCACTATATGTGTTTGGATCAATGTAATAAATGTATGCCATTAAACTTATTTTGTGCACTTTTGTTTCAACTCAAACCTCTATCACTAAAACAACATAATTGGATAAGGTAAGTTCATAGGTCAAATAACACACCCATTATAACTCTGGAAATATTACTTGGGGACCAATTAACAATTACGTGGTGAGCTCCTTGTCACTTTTTGTACAACAGAACAATATGAGATCACCTATAGGGTATAAAAAATGATCATCACCTTTACAAAGCCATACCATGCTAAAATTTTTTTTTAGGGTTAAATAATATTAGGGTGGTTTCAAATGGGATAACTTGTCCAAATTAGCCCACATCACATGACCTCATTTCACTGGAAATATTACTTGGGCACCAATTAACAATTAAATTGTGAGCTCCTTATCACTTTTTGTACAACAGAACAACAAGAGATCACCTATGGGGTATAAAAAATGTTCACCACCTTTACAAAGTCATACCATGCTAATAAATTTTTTTCAGGGTTAAATAATATTAGGGTGGTTTGAAATGGGATAATTTGTCCAAATTAGCCCATATCACATTATCTCATTTCACTAGAAATATTACTTGGGGACCAATTAAAAATTAAGTGATGATCTCCTTATCACTTTTTGTACAACAAAACAACAAGATATCACCAATGGGGTATAAAAATGTTCACCACCTTTACAAAGTCATACTACGCTAATAAACTTCCTTCAGGATTAAATAATATTAGGGTGGTTTCAAATGGGAAAACTTGTCCAAATTAACCTACATCATATGACCTCACAACACTAGAAATATTACTTGGGGACCCTTTAACAATTAAGTGGCGAACTCATTATCACTTTTCGTACAACAAAACAATATGAGATCACCTATGGGGTATACAAAATGATCATCATCTTTACAAAGTCATACCATGCTAATAAACCTTATTCATGGTTAAACAATATTAGGATGATTTCAAATGGGAAAACTTGTCGAAATTAACCCAAATCACATGACCTCATTTCACTTGAAATATTACTTGGGGACTAATTAATAATTAAGTAGTGAGCTCCTTATCACTTTTCGTACAACAGAACAATATTAGATCACCTATGGGGTATAAAAAAATATTAGGTTGGTTTCAAATGGAAAAACTTGTCCAAATTAACCCACATCACATGACCTCACAACACTAGAAATTTTATGTGTTCACTACTAAATAATTAAGTACTGACCAACTTATAATTATTTGTACAAAATCAAAATATTAAATTTTAGAAAACCAATTTGACTTTCTTTTTCACCACAAAAAATGGTTCCCGCACTTGAATAGAACATAACTGAAAGTATTGAATACATAATATGAATAGAAAACAATAAGGCAACAACCACACAAAAACTTTACATGGATAACTCTCAATAGCTTAAAAAGGTTGAAGGTATACAATTGATTTAAACTTACATTATGTAACAATACATTTCAAAATTACAAACTTATTAATACAGACACTAACTAATGATACCAAATTTCATATATATATATATATAAACTACTTATTGTGTTTCCTCCTGCTATAAGTTACAAAAGGAGTTCTTATTGCACAAGTCTTGAAATGCTTGTGTGGCTCATCACTACCATCACCAATATCAACACTTTCAGCATGAACATACCCTTCACACAATTCATAAAAATTAGGTAAAGCCTTCGTGTGGGTACTATCAAGTGTATTCAGATCATTACTCGGTTGCCCGAATTTTTTTTACCAACTCTAACAAATATTATCTTCACCAGTCTGGGCTACATCTTCTTCACCAATCTTAACACAGTTATTTTCACCTCCTCTTTGCCCAACATTTGCTTCACCCACTCAACCAAATTGTCTTCACCCTCACGGTTATTGACTTATGTCTTCCTCTCACTGATCACTGCTGTAACATCCCGTCAGGATATTACTGATTTATAAATAAATAAAAGAAATAAATTAAAACCACGTGTATTTAATAATACCTCATTTTCCCAAAATGCGGGAAAATTTAAAAACTTTATTAAACCATCGAATAAAGTCTATGAATACCAAAACCATAATGTTATAAAATTACCCATCAGGGTTTACAACTGTTTTCAAAGGCAATAAAGAAAACATAAGCATTTCCCCAAGTCTAACCCCTCTCCGCGGCTAAGCGTCACCTGAGCCACTTGCATCAACAGAATCTGCTCCTGTGTACCGCGTACACGATCATCGCCACACACACGCAGATAGGGTGAGCTTAACAATTAAATCACATATATAAAGTTACAGAAACATAAGCATATAAACACAAGAGATCGTACATAACATAAACATCTCACATTGCCCTATTCTTTAATTCCTACCATCTGACCCCCAATCAGATTATTCGTGTTCTACAACGTCTAAGGATTACTTCAAGGTGACTTGCTGCCATACCTATCGGCCACATCCGATAGAGCACGTGCGGGAAAACATGCTACAGATCATACACCGCAACGCCAGGTAGAGTTCCCGTATACGAACATAGTCCGTATCGTCCCAAAACTACCAAACTCGTCAGCCAACAACTGAGGAGGGCAATCTCTCTGGACCCATCCGTACTGGCCACAACCAGCACACTCACACCGGCAACACTCGCCAACCCGAGCCACAACTCAAGGGTTCCTCGTGTTCATCCGTCATCCTAAGCCACAACTCAAGAGATGTTATTCCGAGTTATAACTCAAGGAATACCACGTGCTTAACCCCTATCCCGAGCCACAACTCATGGGATACGTTCCGAGCCACAACTCAAAGAACACCAGCAATCTCACCCTTAAAGCATCATTAGACGCACTGTAGATCACAAATTCATAATCAAAACCCAAAGCTGCAGCAGTATAAATCGCCTGGCGGGGGACACGTGCCGCCAGGCGCCAAGCGCCCCATGAATAACAAAGTCTGCAACTACCGCTTGGCGGGACCGTTCCCACCGTCAGGTGGATGCTGTTCCAGAGACCATGATTTTTGTTGCCATCGCCTGGTGAGACCCCCCTGCCGCCAGGCGCTTCCTACACCAGAACCCCACTGTTGCCTCTCTACCGCCTGGCGGACCTAACTCTGTCGCCAGGCGCCGTATCAGTACTTATGCAGTACTGGTTTTGGTCAAATACTTTTCGCATCTTGCACTCGCACCCATCCTCAATCCATTATACTCCTAGCTCAGTGTATGGTATTGTTTACTTATATGAACATTTACCACTCTCCCTCTCTACAACAACTCCCCATAAAATAATTACACGCCAAGGAATTCACCCATGGTTGGGTGTCATTCATGTTTTCCCCAAATCCATACTGACACGCATGTTATTAAGGCTCTAACAGTACTAGAATATCCCGTGATCTAACATACTTCCCAAGCTTCTAATTACCATTCTCTCGACCAATTTATACACCCTCAAGTTCGCTTATAAAGTAAGAGGGAAAATATCATTACCGTAGTGGAATCTTTATACTCTATCCCCTCACAGATACACTAGAAATTGATTTACTAAGGGACCAAACGCCAATTATCCTAAAACACACTCCTAGACCAGAACAACCACTAGTATCCACGTCACTGTACTGGCGCCTGGTGGCTAGTCCCGTGCCGCCAAGCGGTGCATCAGACTTCTGGTAAAATTTCCAGAATTCCCACACCTGCGCAGTCCCACTCTCCTTTGCTTTTCATTCCAGATTAATCTCCATCATTTCTCGCGCAATCTCCCTTATGTATTATGTTCCTCACAGCCTACACCCACATCCATTAAAATTATTCAAAGCATTCCAATCACTGACCACTCTCACGACATCAAACCCCAATTGTTCAACCCTAAACACTTGGTCACTATTCCATTGAATTTCCATGTCAATTACACTCGAAATCAAAACATTTCTACACCAGATCCACTCATAAGACCCACCCCTTGATTTCCCTCCGAACAATTCACGCCAAATGCTCAAGAAAAACTTAAAATGAGTATCCAACCCGCGTCGCCTGGCGATCACAACCAATCCCGCCAAGCGGTTCATCCAGAAACACCCAGAATAACCTAGACTTTGAGTCGCCTGGCGGTACAGGGATTCACCGCCAGGCGCTGTACCCAGAAACACAGCAAAATGCACAGAAATGGATGAGCCGCCTGGCAGCTATGTATAGCCCGCTAGGCGGTTTCTGGAAAATTTCCAGAATTCAACAGAAACTCAGAATGAACACAGTGCATGCATAACTTAAATATTATTTTCACACAATTCACACCAAAACAACAATATAATCGCGGTAAACTCCCCTAACCTGGTTCTCCTTTTAAGCTTTAACCCTTGAAACTTTGGATAGTTCTCCTTCGCACACTAGCCCTCCTTGGTTCCTCTCTTTTCAGCCTCTCAATCTCTCCCAAACCTCACCAAATTCCAGAATTTTCGTGCTCTCTCTGTAAGTCAAATTTTCAGATTGCAAAACCCTTCTCTCTACCTCACTATAGCCTTTTAAAGGTGCCCTAAAAACTAAGCCAATGTTTTAAAACGAAAATTACTTATTGAATGGAGTTTATTATCATTTACCAAACCATTATGGCTCCTTTCCAGCCACCTCTCAACTGCCATACCACTAGGGTTTCTTCCCAACCCTTTCATATTCAACCCAAATCCAGAACACCAAAAAATTAAAGCTTAATGTAAGTTCTCCAAGACTTGAACTCACAACCCTGCAATTCCCCAAATCAATATCAAACCATTTAACCAATTCATAGTTCTTGCTAGAAATCATAATTCAATTATCATAATATACAAGAACATGTTTTCATAGATTTAAATAATAAAACCATAACATCAAAAGTTAGCATACATAGGACTCGAACCCAAGTCCTCTCGCACAATCAAAGTACTCTCAACTACATAAGCTAGCACTTTTCCACATCATACCAACCATAATTAAATGTCATAATTATTTCTCCTCCCGTATTTATTAATTAATTATTTATTTAATTAATTAAATTCTACGGGTCTTACAACTGCTTTCATGTCAAAAAGTTTCGTCTGTAGTTTTAGTAGAACTTCTTCTTGCCCATCAACTGCTTCCATTAAGTTAAAGTTGCTCCTAGCATTACTTCGTCATCTATACCTCAAAACCTTCCCGAACAAAGGAATTGCTCAACTCTTGTGTAGAGGCAGCAATAACTGAAACAACCTGTAACAATATACAACATTAACAACTAACTACATATGACACAATACTCAAAGCTTAATATGTAAACAAAATCAAAACATACCACATTGTCTTTCAGACTCCTTCTAATTACATGGTCCTTACTTTCACATCCATCCAATGCAAGATTCTAGGGAAATTCATGGTCACACATCCTTCATTTGATTTTATAATCAAAAAATGATCAAAAAGACCATAACTGAAAGTATACAAACAATAGTCACTCACAAATCATTAACACATACTTTGAACTGAAGATATGAAATAAAAAAATTATTAAAATTTAATTACCTGTAACAAATAAACACAACCAACTAAATAGAATTGTTTGGTAGTTGGTTTGTCCCGCAATAACATTTTAGCTTCAGAAATGCTTTGAACCAAATACTTAAAATTATTTGAACCAGATACTTATAAACCACACCACCCCATTTATATTTCCCAATACTAGGAAGGTCATCAACAATCTTGAACAAAATAGAAAACATTCGTCCACTTTGATTGGGCAAAAGAAACTCAAAAATTCCCAACAAAAGATAAAGCTTACAAAAATAATCTAAAGAAAGGTCTTTAATATTTTTTACTATGTAATCATATAACATCTTAACATCTACAACTTTGTCAGGTCCAAATAAATTCTTGCATTTACTATCTAACCCTTCCCCGTTTAACCAAACCCCAAATCCAAACCAAGACATACATCTAGTAAGTTGAAAACAATAACTTCTTTACCCATGTCAAACCCACCAAGCCTTTCCACTCACCTACTGATTAGAGGACTCAAAAGATTCCTAGATATCTTCACAGAATCTTTCAACTCAACCAACCATGCAAATGGTGTTGCTTGAATACATGACCTTTGTTCCTCTATTAATTTATTATTCAAACTACCAATCAATTTGGTCCAACAAGAATGCCTTAAACAAATCTGGAAAATGGAACAATCAAAACCATATTCAAAATATGTCATTTGTAATGAAAAGCAAATGCAAATGCAAATGCAAATATAATCAATTCATAAATATATTACACCTTACAGTCTACACTTAAATCACTTCCCTCACTAACTTCACTCATAGTTATCAACTGAATAAACATTTGATGCGACCACAAATTAGTACGTATAAATTAGAATCAGTGCATTTGTACTCACTATAAAGAACTTCACTAAAACATAAAACACAAATGAAATAATCAGTTAAGGTAACTAAAGTCACCAAAACATAACAACTACATCATCTTTCAAAATAACATTATCAATTTATTAACTACACACTGGATTACAGACAAACAGTTAACTCACACAATGATAGTCAATTATATTGCATAGGATTAAGAATCATACAAATATATCAACTTAAGTTAACTTCTGGTACCTTAATGGTTACTGCAACAATGTCAAAATTCTGTCCAAAATATGTAAGCGAAATTTCCTTCTTTGCTTGCAATCATCAAATATGGCTTTGTCAAATAATTAGGAATAAACAATTAATACGAAAAATGAAGTAAACTTAACTTCATCCATAACTACAAAAAGCACCCACAACCCTAAAGCCACTACATCCAAAACAATAATCCTTCAACCAAATCGGTTTAGGATTGTGTTAGGGTTCAAGAAGAAGATAGAACCTTCGAAAAAGGGGACCATGCAATTTGATCTTCTCCCAAACCCTATCTTGGATTTTATTTCAACCCTAGGTTCACCAAAATGGTCGTGCTTCACCTTTTCTCCCAAACCACCTCTACGTCCTCTGCGCAAACAGAACACCATCTTCTCCCTAACGCTTGCGACAACATGCGAGAGAGGATACACAACAACTCTTCCACCTTTTGCTTTTCTCCCTAACAATTTATCCCTCTCCGCATCACAGAATAAAGATCGAAACTTTCATGGGTGACATAATGAATGTTCGAGCAAAGGAAAAAGAAAGATCGTTTGTGGATAGGGATGGCAACGGGGCGGGACGGGGACATGTTTTACTATCTCATACCCATCTCCGTAAAAAAAATTCATCTCCATCCCCATACCCAAACCCAACGGGTATCAAACTTTTGTCCCATCCCCAGCCCCACCGGGTAACGGGTATAATCTCGTACCCATACCCATATCCATTCTCTTACTACTTTAATATTAATTTTAATTAATTTTTATAAAATAATAAAAAATTACGGTAAAGGAAACATAATATTATCAAATATTCAATATTAGGAGTATGGTTGATTCTTCGATATCAAATATTTTGAAATAAATTATAATTGTTTTACATTTTATATTAGAATACCAAATAAAATTTAATGAGAACCAAAACATTTATTAAATTTGCAAACATTAATGAAACCTAGTTGATAAATTTTAAAAATATTTTTAAAAAAATATAAAAGGAAAAAACTATTTTTTAAAAAAATATAAAAGGAAAAAAATATTTAAATTAAAATATAGGTTTAATTAAAACAACATTTATACAAATAATAGATTTGGTCTTAAATTTGACAGAAACAATATTGTTTTACTTTGAAAAAAAAAAGTAGATGATTATATTGTTCTATTAGTATAACATTTTTTGTACAAATAAATTTTAATATAAATATCAAAGTACTTAATGTTGTAAAAATATTTATACTTAATTACTTTTAATCTTATAAAAAAAATGACTTAAAAAATCTTCTTCAATTATTAAAAAAAAAATGGGATAAAATTGAACCAAAGGCACAAAAATGGGGACTAAATTGAAACAATCAAGTATATATGGGTACTAAATTGAAATCAGTACAATGACAGTTGTCACACGTGGCATTATCCTGTCACGTGACACTAACATTGCCACGTGTCAAAATAGGGACTTGACATGTGGCCTGCTGTTAACGACGTTAATTGTTTTTTTCTAAAAGGAACCTTGATGCACTTTTTCAAAAGTGGGGACGCAATTGACACTTTTTTTTTTCGATGGATACCAAATTGACATAAATCTTGTATCTTTTGGACCACAATATATGTTGGATGGTGGTAAAAAAATATTCATGGCAATTACATTAAATTTTTATATTGTAGTAAATAAAAATTATTTATACAATTATAGTGAAAAAATTAAAGT
>Ga0214542_1005745_pt1 | contig 23288 bp, 11 predicted proteins | sample CNSS1metaG_FD_160096 | JGI IMG/M metagenome (GOLD analysis project Ga0214542, IMG submission 160096) | Root nodule microbial communities from cowpea collected in UCLA plant growth center, Los Angeles, California, USA - CNSS1 | ecosystem: Host-associated > Plants > Roots > Nodule | place: USA...
AGTTTTTTTTTTTTTTTTAAATTAGACTTCCATAATATTGCACAAGACAAAAAGGACTTTTGAATTACACAATTCAATCAAAAATTTATTTATTTCTAAAAAAAATTCCCAAATTACACGAAGTCAAAAATGTCTTCAGAAAGTTGGATGGTTGATAAAGAAAAAAAAAAACTTCCGGCTAACACAATCGAAATGTCACTTTTGACTTCCCAATTACATAATTTGAAATTATCTTTTGACTTTTGAATTGCACAGTCTCAAAATCATTTTGATTTTGAATCGTAAAATCTAAAACCTTTTTCATGAAAAATTATATAATAAAAATTTCGTTTAACTTTTAAATTGAATAATTATAAAAGTCATTTTGAATTTTGAATTACACAAAACAAAAATTATTTTTAACTTCAAGAGTATAATTCGAAAAGGACGAAAATGAGAACCTTTATAGTCATGATAGTGGACAAAAAACGTGAAAGGTGGAAGAAGAATTTGCTGAACAATTAACGTGTATAGAATACTCACGATTACAGTAAAATGAGCACGTGGAACAGTGAATAATATAGAAAACTATTTGTAAAGCAGAAGAATCAGTTCTATTCCACACTAAAATCAGTGGCTACATATCTTTTCACACTCAGGTTTTCATATTTATAGTACACCATTTTTATCTTTATTTTCCTTTCCAATCATTTCGTCTTTTACTTCACTCATTTTTCTCTTTTCCTTTCATCTTTCACTTCCCACTATACTCTGAGAGTCAAAGGACCATTATTCCTCATCAAAACTTGTAATTTCACAGTCATATTTGAAAAAAAATATTTTTTCATGCACCAATTGTAATATATATAATGAATGATTAATAAGTTGTATTATTATGCAAAGAAAAGGTAATTTTGGATCTTACCAATGACTCAAAAAATCCAGAAATAACAACAGATTTGTATCTGCCAATCCAAGTATCTGCAAGAACAGCAACCACAATGGAGAGTATGTAACTCACACCCATGTAGTTGGTCACCATGTTGGCTGCATCTGCTAGTTCATAATGCATAATTCCATTGAAGTACGACACGAAGTTCACTGCTAGTGATAGAGTTGCCATGTTCTCCATAGCAATTGCGCCTGCATCCAAACCCAAATAACACTATGCACAATTAATTAATCCATTTAATCATATTAAATTAAGGATTTATCTTTGTATTTTTCTTATTGGTAAGTAATCATGGTTTCACTTCAGCAATTATTAGTTCCCATATTGAAAAAAAAATGATTTTAACTTAAAAAGTAAATTTTAAATTTAATTCAATTCTATAAAATCTTAAGATAATGAATTTATGGACCTTGATCCTTATATAGTGTTTTACTCTTTCATTTTTAATTCAACGTGAAACTTAGATCCACACTTGAATTCTTAATATCTCATACTATGTTAAGAATTAAATTTTAAGTTTAAACCAACCCCTATAACATCGATATGATACTATGTTAAGAATTAAATTTTAAATTTAAGTCAACCCTATAAAATCGAGTTGAGGGTTGAAAAATTGAAAATGGTTGCTTGCTATCGGTTAATCTACAAAGCTTATTTTGTATTGTTTCATTTTCATGCTACTCTTTAGGAAAATGTTGATGAACTCACACTGCATATCAGTTGTAGCTTACCAAGTATGAGCAATGAAACTTTGATCCCTCCATGTTTGTGCTTCAAAGCTTTTCTTCCTTTCCAATCAACCTTTCCATCAACAACCTCTGCTCTCTCCTCCTGCATCCACTTCACATTCCCTTCAACAACATGATTTTCCTGCATGCAAATGTGATGATCAGAATAAGTGGCATGCTATGCATATAACTAACAAAGGAAAAAAAAATGAAATACCATGGTTATGCAGAAAAGTTTTGAATAGCCAATTCAAAAACAAAGAGAAGTAATATTGTATAATGCGATAGGAGAAAAAAACATTATCTTATATATACTTCATCCTTAGCGATTTACATGTATAAAAGATAAGTATGCACTCACCAAATGAACGATAGTGACTCATAATAGGTCACCATCATATGTTGGGTGAAGACCAGTTCCAGTGAAAGAGAATATGCACTGTTCTTGGTTGATAGCGAATTGAGTTACATGGAATTTGCCGACTCTCCCACAGTAAGATTCTAAGCAAGTTTTCTAACACCATCAACGCAAGAACCATAATGACGAGTACCTATTTATCTTAAAAAAAATTTCCTGTAGAAAAAAAGTTTATATACGTTTTCAACTCTGGAGAATATTAACTTTTGTCTTTAGTTTCAAAATTCCTTTTGTTATTTCATATTCTTGTAACAAATGCGATGGTCATTTCAAAATTATAATTCTAGTGTTATTCTCTCCAGAATTAAAATTTAATTCTCAATCTCACAATTCTATTACTAGCTGTGGATTCCAAATTGAAATGAAAAAGACATTATTAATTATATTTAAAAATGAGAAGTATACGACGGCACTTTCTAAAAACAGTACACACTATAAATTAAAGAGATTATTACCATAATAAAAAGGAAATATTAGAGCAAAATATCTATGATGAAAAAAAAAATATGTATGAGTTGACCCGATCTTCACGAGAACGACTCTCCCACAATAATCAATAAAAAATGTGTATCTCATAAATGATATTCTATTTATAATATTCTAACGAGTCCTTATCTAGGTGGGTTTAGGTTAAATAGATTTATGATGTCCTAATCCTTAATCAATACATCTTATTTTATGTTAATATAATAATCATATTACAATTTCCCAATCATTTATAGAAATCCAAGATCAACTAAAAGTGTGTAATATAGACGTATAAAAAACAAAACAAAGATGAACAATTAATTTAAAATATGTACACTTGAATTATATATAAAATTCTGTATTTATCAAGTTGGGGTTGGGGGTTTTCATCCCTTATTAACTGCAACAAATTAGTTACAACCCCTCAATCTTAAATGACCTTCACTAGGCTTATTAAACACAATGTAAATTAAATTGTACTATTAATGGAAATTATATAATAAAGAAAATATGGTTGAAATAAGAAATATATAAGTATGTTCTGTTTTTTAATAATTCAAGTAGTATAATAAGGAAAATATGATTGAATAAGAAATTAAGTATATTGTGCTTTTAATGATTGAAGTATTCATTTTCTTGTGCAATGAAGACGGGAGAACTCAAAAAAATAGCAAAGAATAGTTACTAACAAGTACTAGTGGTAATAATGTTATAGTGAAAATTAAATTTTAATTAGTTAATATTAATTTAAAAATTGCATGCTAATTGTTGCAATTAAGATGTTATATATTTTTTTTCTTACATTTTGAATTATATTTATATAAAAGGTTTATACTTCACTAGCTTTATTCCATTGATGACAATACACAGATGTAGGTTACCTTCCTTATTCGCAGAATTTTTGTAAATACCTTGAATATTGTAAAATATATATATAACGTTTAAATAATTTGTTAAATATAATAAAATTTATTTAAAGTTAATAACAATACTTTCAACTAATATAATTCACGTAACATATCAATACTAGTAAAAATACAAAAAAAATCTGTAGAAAAAATAAAACCAGAAGATTAACTGTCCTTAAGACATATCTAGTGTTGAACATGTTATCTCCCAATTTTTATTTTTATTTTCACAAAGTCCCAATTTTATGTTGTCTCCCAATAATAAGTTACATTGCATCATAACTTTTTTTGTTGTTCTGGAGGATTGAAACTTCCTTTTGATTTTTAAAATCATCCTTATGAGTTATTAATTCAACTAAGACATTAAATACTTAATATAATGGTTAAAATTTTACCTTTCATAAATTTTTAGGTAAATTAATAATTAACAATGTAAATATATTGTTCTATTTTTAATATGTCTCTATTTTATTTAATGGTACTACAATAAAACTTTTAATTAAAAATAAAAAAATAATTAATCATAGTGATTAATTTATATATTAATTTACAAAATTAAAATAGTTATTATTATAAATAAAAGAAATTATAATTGATTATTAATTAATTAGAAATTAAAAAACTAATTTTTGACGGCAAAATTTTTAATAATTAATTTTGACGAATTTAATGACTAATTATAATTTCTAATTCATAATATAATGACTATTTTATTAATCATTAATTTTTAATTTCGTAAATTAGTATTTAAATTTATTATTATAATAACTAATAATTCTTATCATTAAAGTTAATTATCATTTAAGAATTTTGAGAATTTTGTTGTAGTGTGGTGAATATTGAAAGGCTCTCGCCTTAAAAGAAAGAAAAAATAAGAAAAGGTGAATTTCACATCACATAAAATTGTGAAATTTGTTAATCCCATGATGAAATTTATAAAGCTTTCATTTTTTACTAAAATTTTGTACTAGTAAAATTATTTATTTAAAGACTATAAGATCTCAAGTGACTTGAGATGATTTCCTTTTGTTTTATTTAGCATATGTAACGATCAAGTAAAACTGTTGTGGCCCAATAAAACGACATCTTATGACCTGGATCACACTAAAAATACCTCTTACAATTCTTCACTTCAAATTCTTTCCAAAATTCATTATTACGCACCAATCACAATGGAAACACTAAATATACCTAATGGATATGGATGAAATACACGTCTTGGATTTTTTAAAATATTAAAATTAGTATATATAAAAAATATAATATGAGAATAATATGATACTATTTTAAAAATTAAATTTAAAATCTAATTCACCCTTATAAATTAGTTTATAAGATAGATCCACCGTATTTCAATTCCAACAACTATCCAAACATTAAATCTCAATCATACTATTATATGAAAGTCATGAGATAGGGACTATTTTTGAAAACTATAAATCGTGTAAAAATCAAATTTAACACAAAAAGAAATAGTTAATTCTTAGCACTTGAATGAAAATTAACATAAAAATTTGTGTTAAGCAATAAATTAACATAAAAAGTGCGTGTCACTACAAGAAAATAAGTTTTGTTGCTACATTTTACATAAAATCTAAATAATAGAGTAAATGGTCAAGCATCAATAAATATATATTTATTTATTTTGATGACGATGAAAATTAGAATAAATTAAATTTTGGTTTAGTGATTATATTTTGTGGTGGGGTAGCAGATCCATTTGTTTGTTTTTTGGAGTCACTGTTGATGTCTCAATCTGATAAAAATTCAACCATAACTAGCCGGCTATGGCTGCCAAAGACCAGGGCACTTTAATTAGTTGACTCTCAAAACTTAATTGGATAAATTACCTGATTTGATATTGTAATTTTAGTTTATTTCAGTGTTTTTATAATTAATAACAAATATTATATATTATATTGTAAGTGACATCAATTATTCCGTGACAGAGGTCAAGTGGATCGGGTCACAATCGAATAAATTGTTACCTTTAGAATTGTATTACACTTTTAAATAAAAAGAGTTGCGTCTTGACTAATGACTATAGTTTTTAGCTTAATGATAAGTGCTCAAACCCATATATAAATCTTTTGAAAGTGAAACGATCTTTATTAGAATAGCATGCTAAAATTTTAAATCAAGATGAACTAAAATTACAACAATATTAGAATTCAAGTTTTACTATGAAAGAACGATTATCTGTAATTTGAAATATTGCATCGAGATTTAGATTTAGATTTAAAAATTTAAATCAAACCATTACAAAAATAATATTTACTATTTAACAGATTAAAAATTTGTGAATGAAAAGTAAACTAAAATAAAACAATCGATTGAATGAAGTCATATGGTTAAATGGGGAATAAAACAACTCTTAAAAAAATATTCTCTTTCAGAAATGAAAATTTCAAATTATAATATATTGAAATTTCTCTGATAGAATTTTCATAGATAAGTCTTCATTATATCTTAAATGATTACTACTGACTTTTTCTAAAAGGAAAACATTTAAGTATTATGCTTAGGGTGAACATAATATTTTCAGGATAGGTGTTGTCTTTTAAGGAAAAAAAAAACTGTTGATATTATAAAAACATGTGTAAAGTAATTAATACATTTATTTTACTGAGTTATTAATCAATATTGTAATTTACAAATAAAAATATTATTCTAAACGTGGTTAATTTAGGTATGCCAATTTATTAGATTAGTAATTTTTTTCCAGAGGCCATACGAGCCGTGCTGATATATATTTTTCTAATTTTTTTCATACCATTTTTTTCTTAAATAATTTGGAACTAAGAAAATTAAGATATATAAATTATTTTATTGAAAGGATTAGTTATTAATTATGACTTGTCGATGCTGTGATTTCTTTCATTTGATATGATAGCATTAGTGAATTGGAATTCCTTCAAAATTTAATCAATTTACAAAACAATCTTTCTTAAAAAGCCTTCTGATTTTAAATTAAAATACCTAATTTATAAATCTTTTGTTTTTAAGAGCGACCTTATTTTGTACTTGTCCGTTGCCAAGAAATACAATATTCTTCTATCAAACTTTCATGATTTTTAATATTTTTTTATAAACTAATAAAAGCATAGATGATATAAAATGTATATGTCTACATTTTATGATAATAAAAGAATAATACATATAATTACAAAATTTAATATAACTATTATGATAATAAAACACAATTACTAAAACATAAAAAGCGAAATTATAATAAAAAATAGTTATAAAAATAATTTGTTGGTATATATGACTCTCATTATTTATGTATCATGCTATTGCACGTAACTAATATATTGTGAAATATTTCTAACAAATTCTTTATATTTGAGAAACTCTTTTTTCAAATTAATGCATTCGTCGACATATTTAAAAAAATATATCAATATCAATAAAAATATAAATAATTAAGATTATTTCTAATTAATTTCTCTTTTATATTTCTATACTAAAACTAAATTAAGAAGAAACATTTATATACTAAAAAATGATAAATAATATAATTAATTATGCTAAAAGTGTACGTGTTCATCATATATAGTATAATATAAAAGAAACTCCTGATTAAATAAGTCATTGAAGTCTAAACTTGAGTAAAATGTATCCTGTTAAATTAATAGTGGTGAAATAACATAAACGGCAAAGAGTTACTAATAATTTAAGGTTTTTAGATGATAAATAATGTAAAATTCTCTCATATAAATCGTTCGTTTTTTTTAATGACCCAAAAACTTTTTTCTTTCATAATGTTTAGCTATGATTAGCATTAATTCACATATTTTTATTAGAGAAAAATTTTAATTTAAAATTTTCATCAATAATAATTTGGATGAAATGATTGAAATATTTTAATTTTTAATTTTTTTATTGGATAAAGCAATTTAATTTCTATTTTACGGCGAACTTAATTCTATTTTTTTACTTTTGAGTCTAACTTAATTTAGCTCAACTTTCAAATCGATATGACTCGTCCGGACTTTTGATTTAAGTTGATTTTCGACCTAGTTCAACTATCAGCCTAGCTCGACTTTCAATCCAAGCTGGCTTGATCGACCTTCGACCCAAACCGATTTAGCTCAATCTTTTGTCTCAACCCGACTTGACTTTTTGGACCTGTATTTTTTTCATCCTAACCAATAAACAATTTCACAACTTTGAGAAATTTTAATTTCCTACTATTTAATTATTTTAATTGTTAAAATTTCTCAATTTCAATTTACTTTTAAATTTTTCATCCAAATATATAATTTTTTTAAAAAAAATTTAAATTCTTCAAACTATCTTAAATTTTCTCGTCCAAACATATCGTATAAACTTTTACTACGAGGGATGATCAAATGAAGAGTTGACGGAGTAGCGAGAGAGGGAAGTGCCTAGTTCGACAGCCTATGTTGTTATCTTTTGTGGAAGCACTAGTGAATGTATAGGTTTGACTACTTTTATTGACAACGTGTATGCCATTAAAGTTGAGCTTGTTGGAACCACTTTTGCAATAAAACTTGTATCGGAAAGAAGGTGGCCAAATATTTGGCTCAAGACTGATTCTATTTTGGTAAGGGAAAAAATTTGTGAATCACAATTGTACCTTAGTACATAAGAAATAAATGGAGAAGGTGTTTATAGAAATTATAAGCATATACACTTTAGGATTACATACCTTTAAAGAAACAAACAAGTGTACAATCAATAACCTTTGTGATTTTTGGTATGAGCGATGTTTCCATTGTGAGCATACAAGTCTATATTTCTTATTCTTAAAATCAAAGCCATTCTTCTTGATAGCGAAAGAATGCAAAAGATTCAGATTTGGTTGAGCTATCAATCTCTTTCTGCTACTCTTCTTGAATAACTAGAGAAAAACATACAAAAATTCATTGAGTAATCAAATGTACAAAAAGTGAAAATTATATATAACAAAGATACTGCCAAGTTAAACAGAAAAAATAAACTAATTACAATAACTAAAAAAAATGTGTTTTTACTTTTTTATTTTTTTTATGATAACAAAAAATAATAAAATTACAATTATAAAAATAGATATAAATATTTTTTATAAATTTATTATATATATATATATATATATATATATATATATATATATTTATTTTGTAGATGATTTTTATTTGTTTTTTTTTAAATATTAAATTTTAAAAAAATATACAGTTAAATTTAAGAAAAATCCTTGAAGGTTAAAATTGAAGAGTAATTTTATTTATATATTATTTTATGTCTTTTAATGAATAAATACAATTTTAAAATGAGACGACTCTTACAAACCTTTGATAAAGAGATACACTTTTCTCATGAAAACACATACTTTTTATCATCTACACATTTTTCCTGAAAGATATAACTTTTATACTTACACAGTAAAATGATATTTTTCATGATTGTTTTTCTTTTCCATTAATTTTTAGAAAATCTCATAAAAGTAAAGATAGAAATGAGATACATTTGACAGTAGAAGGAAACTACGACTCTAAATGAAGACAGTACAAGGAAGAGAAATCTGCTGCTCTATTTACTCACATACATTTGACAAAACAAAGAAAAGCACAAGCCACTGTAATTTTCACTCCTTCCATATTAATCATATTTAAAAGTTAAACCTTTATCTGCCACCATCATTATTCCTCTAATTGCCACCAGTAACTGCAGGATTATGAGGTCTGTACTTGTACCTCTTTGAAACCAACAAATACACAAAGAAGTTGATCAAGCTCAATATGGAAAGTAACCAATAGAACAAGTTAAGATGGTTTCTGTTAATATTGTTCCCTGCTAACCACCCTCCACTTGCAGTAATATTCTTGGTTGCTCTATTCACGATCTTCACCAATATAGAGCTCAGAAAATAGCCAACGGCCATGGCGCACCACAGAAAGCATGTTGATGTGGATTTAAGGCTTTTCGGTGCCTCTGAATAGAAAAACTCAAGAAGTCCAACGTAGGTAAACATGTCAGCTATGCCAAACAAAAAATACTGAAAAGAAAGCCAGAATATGCTCAATGGCAATGGCTGCAGTACTGGGAATGCATCAAGCATGTTGTTGTCTCTCGCAACCCCTTTCCTCTTCACCTCTATGACTGCTGCAACTGCCATGGAGAGGCACGAGAGTATTAGGCCAACTCCTATGCGCTGCAAGTGCGTGATCCCAGTGGTGATACCAGTGAATCTGCTTAGAAAGGGCACAAAAATGCGATCATAGAAAGGGACAAAAACTATTAAGAACACAACTGGGAAGATTGGTATGGATGCAGGTGGGATGTGAAAATGCTTGGCGATCCTGGTGTTCATGGTGGAGCCTTGTTGAATAGAGAAGGTTTGGAGTTGTGCTAAGCAAAGGGTCATTATGATTGAGCAGCAGAATATAGGGAGCATGCTCAGAATGATTTTGGCATTTTCTACTTGCGTCACTCTGCATAGTTTCCATGGGTTTGGAGTCTTTTCATTCTCAGCTTCAACATCGGAATTTCTTTGGATGGCTGCTTTGTCCAAAAACCTGTGCAAATGAAATTTCATGTTTATACCTAACTATATACACTGGAATATGGACAATGATACTCTATTAAGGGATTGAACCTGTAAATATCTGTATGAGGTTGATACTCTATTTCTAGTGCAGCTTCTTTATCCTTATCAATCTCGTATAGTTCGTTAGGATTTGCAGGAAGGGGAAGGTTTCTGTTGCGGATTGCAGCAACGTAGACCTGTATTATCTCCATGATTCCGTTTGTTATGCGTGCAACATGAATTCGGTACAGTGGCAACCCTAAGGCAAAGATTATGGTGCCGAAAACAATAGCAGCTGTGGAGATTCCAAAGCCCCAGACCCATCCATTATTGTTTTCTACATAGACATTAAACGTTAAGCTGACTGCACCACCAATGCAGAGTCCTAAGAAGAGACAGTTGAAGAAGTTGGACATTTGCATTGCTTCTTTGGGATCTCTCTCATCAAATTGATCAGCACCATGTGAGGGCAAGGAAGCTTTCACACCTGCACTTCCAAAGGCCAACAAGTAGAGCCCTACGAAGAGAAAAGCTTCAAGCTTCCCACTTACCTTTTCGCAACCTGCACCTTTCACATACACGTTGCAAACCGGTGACTCTCTGCTAGCCTTGTGTGCCTGTATTGTAAGCAATGCCAGTCCCTACAACACAATTCACTTTATCAATATTACTAATTTGTGTTGAATCTCTGAAAAAGAGTGTTAAGAATCAAGATAGTACTTTACCAAAGACTCGAAGAATCCAGAAATAACAACGGCTTTGTATCGGCCAATCCAAGTGTCAGCAAGAAGGGCCACCACAATGGAGAGCATGTAACTAACACCCATGTAATTGGTGACCATGTTAGCTGCATCTGCAAGTTCATAATGCATGTTTTGATTGAAGTATGATACCAAGTTCACTGCTAGTGACAGAGTTGCCATGTTCTCCATTCCAAATGCTGCAACTATCAGCAATGAAACCTTCATCCCTCCATGTTTGTGTTTCAAAGCTTTTCTTCCTTTCCAATCGACTTTTCCCTCAACCACCACCTGATCTTCTCCCTCCCGCTGCATCCTCTCTACATTCCCATCAGCAACTCGATTTTCCTGCTTGCAAATGAAGACATCAGATGAATATGCAAGGGGAATGCAAGAAACTAGAAAACGGTGCATGCATGTAGTAGTAAACAAAGCAAAAATAGTACCATGATGAAAATTTTGAATAGCCAACTCAAAAGAAATGGAAGTAGTTTATAGTAAAATTCAGAAGGGAAAGACCATTCTCTTCCCTTATATATACATTCATGATCCAACTAATTAGGTAACACTCCAAATGTCTCGTAATTAATAAGGTCACTGTCATTCATTTTATAATGACCAGTTCTGCAGAATGCACTGTTTTTGGTTGATTGCGAAATTGAACTGCATGGAATTCGCCGTCTCATGAACTGGAAGATTCGAAGGTAGTTTTCAATTGCCATCAGCAAGATGCATAATGACGAGTACAAAATGGCTAGATCCTATAAAAGAAATTATTATTTGTGGAACTACCTCTTACAAAACTCACTAAAAAAAATTATGATTGTAGCAAAGTGAATCTCAACAATAAAACCAGAAAAAATTAAGCAATAATATTACATCATAGATTTCAACAGTTGAACTGTTTAGGTAACACTCTCTGAATCAGTGAAGATGATGGATGCATGTGGTGCAAAAGCTGCATAAAATATTAGACAGCAACTCAGCAAGAAAAAGACTTGGAAACCATCCAAGAGTTTCCCAACATTTGAGTGTTTCTATTTAACTCTTTTCCCACCTTTCTTGAACAACTCCAAGGCACTATCTGAATAGTTGGCACACACTCAAAAGTTAAAATATAGAACACTGACACTTCTTCTTTGGAGATTGTTCATTAAAAAAAATAAACATTGGGCTGAAGACAAACTGTTTAGTGACAGACTGAGCAATAAACACATTAACTTAGAAACTGAGTGTACCATGTTGTCAAAAGTTTGTTCTTGCATTTTACATAAAATGTAAAAGAGTGCCAACAGATATTCACATATCATACAATATATAAAGTTCAATGATGGTGATGAAAATTAAATTCCAATAATTTGATTTGTTGATTATTTTTTCGAGGTAGGGTATAGCAGAACCCCACTTGTTACATGAAGCCATGGTGTTTGAAGCAATTACAAATAGAAATAGCTAGGTAGCCGGCAAATTATACCTGTAATACAGTTAAGATGACTTCACTTTAAACTGTTATGTCATTCATTTGTTAGCCCTGTTTAATTCTCAATGGTAACTAACTAGATATAATTACGTAACAAATTTTTTCATGATATAAGAAAAATAAGAAAAGAAATAAATAAACATACTTTTTTTATAAGTTAAAAAGTGGTTTATGTATGAAAAGAATAAGAAATTAATTTCTATAAATTGAATAATTTTAATTTTACAGAAAAGTTATTTTATTTTTCTATCCTAGAAATTTTTATGATTTTACTTTTAATTTTTATAGAGAATTACTCCCTGTACTTTTTCTTTGAGTGTGTTTTTCTTTCATGTTATCAATGTAAGAAAAGTATTACAAAAAATTAACACTTTATTGCAAAAAAAAAAAATGATCAAATGGGAATATATTTAAATTGTTCTTCTGTACCATCGGATGAAATATTACCAATATTTTTTAGTATTCTATGATTATTCGTAAATTTATATAAATTTATTGCTGAAAACAAATTGAGGAGAATAATAGATGGTTTTACTACTTTTTTAGTGGATCCACGTTTCAGAATAATAACAAATAGTATTTTAGATTTTTATCAAAAACTAAAATTTATATATAAAAAAATCTTCCTCTTTTCTGTTTCATAAATTCCTAACGTTGTCTTTCAACTTTTAGTGAAAATTGGAATTAGTCTCTTTTAAAAATTTTGAATTAATTTAGTCCCTCAACTATATAAATGTATGGATTTAATTTACACGGTTTTGACTTCAATATTAGTTGAGAAACTGTTTGAAACATTAAATAAATTTAAAAAAATTTGATTTAAAAAACTAAATTCACGCATTTTTAAATATAAGAGACTAAATTGGTTCAAAATTTTCAATAGAAATTAATTCCAATTTTTACTATAAGTCGAAGGATAAAAACAATTTTAACCTATAATCAAGGAAAATAAAATTACTTAAATCTCTACAATTTGTCACCAGAATTTGTTGCAAACGTTTTAATTCTTCCAAAATAAAGAATGTAAGGAAATAAATATTCTCTTTCTCTTAAGTTTATAAAATTTAAATTAACGTATATGATAATATAAATTGTATTTACAATATAAAATAAATATAATTTGGATTTGAAGTTTTTGAGTCACGATGTTTTTAAGTGAATAAAATAAAATATGATAATTTAAAGTATTTCTGGAAAAAAAATTATAAACTTATTAATAAATATGTTATTGATAGAATCAACTTGTATGGTAGAAATAATTATCTTTGACATAATTTGTTAATAGTTTTATTAACCCATTTGATATTTTCATTGAAAACAGTATCAAATTAAAAAATATATTTATGGTGCAATCGATCTTTCTCTTCCTATTTATTCTAAATTGATTTTCCTTTTTCCTTCTAAACCCTGAAACTAAAGAAATAAAGAGTGGTTCTGGTTAATGGCAGAACACACCACCAACCTTACCCTGATCTTCCATTGAACTTCCTCTTAGTTCCCACCCAAAGAGACTTTCTTTTATCCAATCAAAATTCATAAGATTTTTCACTGATGCAACCAATAATTGTCTTCTTTTATGGAAGCTTTTTCCCTTTTCTTTCTTCATGTCTGCTAGTCAACAAAATAATCCAAATCCTCAGGCGGAAAAGGTATAATATATAAGAAAATGTCAACATCTGTCAACAATATCACTATGTACAATAAATAAACAAAATTGAATTCAAAGTATATCAACTAAGCTGCTGAGTGATAAATAAATCTACTTAAGAAAAGCAATTCAAAAGATTTTCTGTGCAAAAGAATGCTAGACTACAGTTTCTGCTGAAAAGGAGGGGAAAACAACAAAACAATAAAAGAAGAAAAAACCAATCAGTAGTTAAGTAAAGAGTACTTTATCCTCAGTACAATTTTCCCTTTCTCCACTCCAAGCTTAGCCCCTGTGACTAACCAATGGCCAGGAATATCTTGAGGCCCTTTAAACATTTCTGTCGTGTCCACAATTTTTGCCAGTTTTCCTATGTGAGTTGAAGTATCCTCCTTTTTGTCATCAGAACCTTTCTTTGTCAACGATGATGAAGAATCGGGTCTCTGTGCAGCAGAAGGAGTGGAGGGGTTATGGTCCCAAACAGACCGTCTTATTGTACAACCTGGTACTTTGGAGAAGAGGAGTTTGAGGTGTAACACATTTTTGGCTCCAAAGTCCCACACACCAAGCTGAGCTCCAGTGACAATGTGAACACCAGAGAGATCCCCTATACTAGTTTCAGTATACTCAATTGGTGCAGTACTTACATGGGAGAAGTTCTTCCATTTGATCGGTTCGAACCAACGGCTGTCTTGTTCTTCGGGACCTTGCCACTTGGGAGCACCTATGGCCACGTGGGTATCCCAGTGAGGTAGAAGATTTTTTGGGAGGGAGACAAAATGTTGCAGATGAATTGCTAGTCGATTTTGTTTGTTGCCTTCTAGACCAAGTCTCAGTCCAGTCACAGGCTTGCGTCCAACTGTTACCTGCATATCAAGTCATATCATAATGTTAACTCCATCATATGTTGCTTTACTTTATCTTGTTTATAGGTTAGTATTTATCAATATTTACAACTGTTTGTTGAATTATGAAATAACATTAATTGTGAAAAATTATGCTACTATTACAGATAGCAATACTATTGCTAGTTCAGTACATTGTCAGCAATACTATCAGTAGATCGCAGGGCAATCCGAGCCATCTTGATAAATTGCTTTAGTTCTCTCCATTATGAATAGAAAGACACTTTCAATTCTTTCACGAATATTTTGCATAAGAAACTATGTTTGGGAAAATAAGTTATTTAAGTACTTATACAAAAGGAACTTACTACATGAGAATTTATTCATATACTTGTGACTGTGAAGCTTAACTGAAATGAGCTTTCAAAAAAACAAAGTTACTTTGACAAGGTTCTCTATGAAGCTTATTCAATAAGTCAAATAGAACATGTAGGAAGGTCATAACTTATAAGGCACTCTCGTAAGCTAAACTAAGCTCCACAGAAGCTCTTCCATACGCTTTCTAATTCTATGTGACAAACTTGTATGAGTTCAAGGAAGCTTAGTTAAAATTACCTGATCTGAACTGACAAAAAGTTTTGGTCCCATCAAACTGAACTGGAGGGATGGACAGACAGGTTCCTTTCTTTGTAGATTACTCTGCTCAGGCGCCCAAACTCGAGCTATTTGGAAATCCAAGAAATACTGTAGATCTTCGATGGGTGGTTTGTCTGGTGGATATAGCAGACATGTGAATTATCTACACTATATCAAACAACCAAAAACATACGGCTATATTTTTTCAGTATTATTTGTCAAACTTGTCTTGAAATCATCATGTTAGATGTGAATGTCCTTTGATTTTAAGTTCATTTTTAGCTAGTCTGCATATTTATAGCGAGTCTTTTGATTGACTGAATCGAAAAACAGTTACTAGAATTTTCTAACAATGCAGGTAAAAACCCTGTACATGTATAAGTAAACAAATATAGGAAAATGACAATTTTTCAAATTTTCACAAACTTACAGGGGACTATATCATATACACAGCAAGAGGAAAAGTCATCAAAATGTTCTCTTCGTGAAAGCTATATACATCATCTTAATATCAATAAATCTCCATCATGATCTGGTACTCAATTTAGGCAAAGAATAGTTTAAAAAAAGACTAATCTGAATGAATTTAATAAATATCCATCCCTGGCAGATCAACAGGGGGCAACATGTCTAAAATGTATAAGTCATCAAATTATCTACGAGTTGTTTCTTTTGTAAATTTACTTATTTATTGTTTTAAACTTTTCTGTTTTGATTGAGGTTTAGAAGAAGACTAGTAATCTCTCCGATGAACAAAGTGGATCAAAGAGAAGATACTGATCAAAAGTAGCAGAGGTTGAATTAAGAAAACATTGGGAGAGACCAATAAACCAATAAAAATACCTTGTTTAAATAGCTTTACTGAAATACTGGATTTTCATGCCCAAAGGCATTAATTGATTCTAATAACCTCACTTGGTGGCATAAGATTTGGTTGTTATTTGGTGAGTTTTCTTGAATATTTATTTTACTTATTAGACAATAAACTTTATTTGAAAAAAGTAGTTACTGATTGAGGCATTAATGTATGTTTAGACAAACTAACATGCCCCTGAATGTTTACGAATTTAAGGCATTTAAGTGAATCTCGATGTGTTTTGACATAGTTTATGTATTTAACAGCTTGTATGTAAGTCACAGAGTGCATTACCTTTGAATACTTATTATAACCAATAAATTAAGTTAAAACCATTCTTAATATTTAATATTTGGATTAGAACTTACATTCAAGATATAAATCAATGGCACGTGTCAAATGGTTAACCCCAGGTACTCCTTCAAGAAGAGAAACAATGGGAGTAAATGTCATGTTAATGATATCTGGTGCCAGTTTTACAGTCTCCACCCATTTAGAGTGATTTTGCTCAAGATCATTCCCACCTCTCCTCCTAAAAATGACAGTAACATCCTGCGGCAAGAAATCAATGACTAAAAAGTTGCCAATGAGATAGAGAGTGCAATAGGAAGCAAAAAAACAAATGACGCAACAAATATGCCAGCACCTAATTTGCATAAAGAGGAAACTGAATGCACAATTACAGGTAGAAAAATATCGTGTGCTTGGTGAATAATAACGGGAAAAAGGCATTTCTTAAACAAACCTTCTCCTTGTATTTTAAAGGACCAGGACCAGATATATTCTTTCCATCATGAAACCTATCATCTCCAATGTCCTTTACATAATTCTCAATGTCTGATGCAGATAAACTAGATGATTGGTGCTGCCTGACGTATATGACATCCCTGCCACCTATTGTTGCTGATGTAACAATATGGGTACCATAATTCTCAATAAAACTGAGAAAGGAAAGAAATCCTGTATTAGTACTTGTCCTGTACATCAAATCTAACATAAAAGTATACAAGTCATTTACTGTTATTGTACCACAAATAGGTAAACTTCAGTGTCTACTACATAAAATATTAGGAGGCAACGGCAAATGTATTTAACAGTTGAAATGGTAATCATAACTTCAGCAACGCATTAGTACTAAATTCCAAATAAAGTTTTAGAATTTAGAATTATTAAAGTAAGTTGGAAAGAAAATTTAATCAAAACCGAGCCTAGAAGGCCAGGACTAGAAAGAGCTAACCCAAGATAACAGCACTAATGTGCACTACTAATAACTTTGTCAAAAAATATATAGTGCAAGAAGTGAAACCTGGCACAAGTGTATATTTGATAGTGTGTGTGTGTGTGTGTATATGCATAAAATCGACATAAATAAAAAATCTCTGTTCAAAAATACTGAACAAACATAATTTTAAATACTCAAAAATACCAAATCAAAACCATTTTCTACAATAATTTACCAAATTGATAACATTACTTACAGCAAACAATAAAACATAGTTACCTCGCCAAGGATGTTGGATCCCAAGAATGAGGAACAGAACGCTTAATTTCATCATTTAAGACTAAATTTGGATTGGTGAGTTTAACTTCAAACAGCCGAATGAAATACCCAACCATGGCAAGAGATTTTGTGGCTGTTGCATCCACAATGCAGGAGCCAGTAAAATTGAACATTGAATTGAAGCTTCCAAGAGGAAATTTTTCTGCCAGGCCTGACTTCTCATTGAAACATTTTGCCATCTGGAAAACCAATCATCAATTACAGTAAAGAAAAAGATGGTGAGATTTTGTTGAAACAAGGCACAAAGTTTATAATATGCAAGTATAACATAGTCTGTGAAGTAAATAGGCTCCTAAACCAACTACATAGCTATTAGTTCATCTATCTTATCTCGGATGAGATCTTTGACAAGTTGATAAACAAAAGAACATTGAAAAGTAGATTACATTTGTAAAGTGATTCTTCCCACCCAAAAATGTTTTATGACAGTCCAAACTACAGCTAACCTGCAGCTTAAAGTCAACATGAGATATTAGACATTACACAACACAACCACAACAATCTTATCAACGTAATATATTCGAATAATCATCATCCAAGGCAAAATAAGATCAGCACTGGAGTAAGCCGCTCAAAGGAATCTTCAAATTACGAACTACAGTTCATTTGATGTTGTAAGTGACCCACAATTTTTAGAGAAGTTAAATCTGCAATATGTCTTAAAGAAACTGTCTTGAAACTGCTTCTACTAGTAGCTACTAGTAGAGTACAAAAATCCCAATTTACCAGCTTGTCAACTACCATATGATTCCCATATTTTGGAAGAATTTGCTACATCATTCTTCAGCTTATTGAGCATCTAAAATTGAATTCAACTTTTTTATCCACCAAAAATAATTGCATACTATCCTTTGAATAATCTTTAGAAGTATCTCTAGAGCTTCTAGGGCTGAGATGCTAGTTTGAAAAATTAGTGCCACTAAAAGGACCATAGTAGAAATATGACAAGGTTGCAAGATAAAATGTGCCTTGCTGGTGATGAGAAAGCATATAACTGCATATAAAATGCATCCAAAACTTGAGCTAAATGGTCCATTTTTTTTAAGTAACGAAATAGGCCTTATCCTTTTAAAGTGCACATTTCGGCCAACTTCCTGACAAGATTTTCATAACGTTAACCTAGATCACAAATTAATCCCTGGCACCACTCAATATAGGCAGTTTATATATCTACTGGACCAAGATTTGCCAAAAAGAAAATACAGCTCAGAAAAGAGTATAAAATAGTTTATTTCAATCACCACAATTCCTATCTCACGAAACAAGGAACAGTGTAGCATCACTGTCATTGCAAGTTTCCCCATCAAACATACTCTCCCAAAAACAAACAATAAAGTTAACAAAATAGCAAAAATAAACATAAAGAACTACACAGAGAAATAAAAGGCAAACCCTGCATTAACTGCTACACCCCATCAAAATCAAGCAAGCACGAGAACGTGCAAAAACAAATCACCTCATGGAAGGAGCAGACAGGGATCTTCTCCATAGAACTCTGTCCCGGGGAGCAACAAATGTCAGAAGAGACATTTGGAAGAACGAGAGTACGAGAAAGAACAAGATCGGTGGCATGTTCCTCATCAAGATAGACGAGTCTGGAGCCAGGTGCCCCTTTGCAGTATAGAAGGCGGAAATCAGATGTGACATCAAAGCCACGGCCCAGAGCTTGGATTGAGTTGCAAAGGGTAGAAGTGAGAGAATCTGAGGGTGATGGTGTTGGGTTTTCCATTGAAATGTGTGGGTGGGATGAACAGAAGAAAGAACAGGAAATGGGTTGTGTTGATTGGTTCTGAGTTACAGTTTTATGTGTCCAACAACAACATGGAACCTGAAGTTCTTGGCTTGTTGGGTAGAGTAGATTAAGATTAGATTGTGTTGGTTTTGTTCTGCCTGTTTCTTCTCCTGTTCTTCAAAAGAGACGTGCGTTTGACTTTAATAACAATCATCTCTCAAAACGCGTCTTTTTTATTGTGACCTCTTTCGGAGTTGACTGCAAACTTCTTAACTTTTGAATTTTTTGCCTGGCCCATCAACCATCAATAAAACTCCAAATGCTTTTCGCACCGTCCACAATTGCTTCGTATACCTCCCCCATTACACCATAACAATAAAAATGCTTTTTAGATTAATGTGTAAGAATGTAATAAAAAAATTACAGATTAAACATTTTGAAAACGTTATAAAAAATATATTCTATACTAAGTATTTAATTATTTCTAGATGTATACTTCACCTTGTTCAAACTATAATAAACATATAATAATTTTGTTTCAACAATTACCTCGTTCGAGAATCAAACTTTGACATTAACTTTTTTTTATGATATTTTAGATTGAGTTTTTATCATTGAGTCAATAACTGTAGATAATGATTATGGTTTAACTCTTTATATTTAAGAGTATATCAATATAAATGTCAATACATTAAAACTTAATCTAATTACTTTTTGTTATAAGACAATTGATGTTATCACAAGACAATAAATGTGATTCTATATTAATTTTTACTTTTGTACCCACACAATTCCTCTTATTTTATTCGATCATTACACAAGGTATTAGATATTCCTAATTATTTTCTTAAACGTTGGCAGTAATAAAGCAATTACACAATTTTATATTTTTATGATGCTTGATTATATTCGATATTTACTTTAATTACATAAAATCAAACAAAAGTGAAATGTTTTAAAATTAAGTAAGGCGACTTTAAAGGCGACATAAAGATGACATTCAACTGTGATATTGAAAAGTTTTGATATTTATAAAAGTAATTTGGAATAGATTATAATATATTTCAAAAAATTATTCCAAAATGATAATTTTTATTAAGGTGTTCTCATGTTGAACAACATGAAATAATTAAAAAATTAAAATAATTGGACCAAGGAACAAGCTAACTCATTTTTACTAATTACCAAGTTAACTCAACTCTACTTAGGGTCAGGTCGATTTCGTTTGACATGAGCCCAATTTGACCTAATCTTCATAAAGTTGTGCTTGAAATGATCTTGATTGGACTAGGGCTGACTTGGTATTGCTCAAACAATAAAGACTTGAACCTAGCATAACTAGTTAAACGTCGATTAGTCCCGACTAAAATAAACATGGACCTATCCCCAACTTGATTAAATGACGGTCCTGACTCGATTTTACCTATGCTAGGGTGGACTCAACATCGCCTAATCTTAGGTTAACTATGCTCAGCTTGGTCTTGGGCTAACTCTACTTGATTTGGCATGGTTTGACTTGTCTTTATCCAAGCTAGGGTGAACTCGTGTGAACCTATGATGAAGTCGATTCATCTTGATATAGACCCAAGCTCATTTGACTTTACGTACTCTTAGATCTACCCGACTCAAACTTGGGTCTACTAAACTCGACTTAGACTCAGGTCGACTTGACTCGACTTGGGTTGGGATTGAATTAATTGACCTATGTCCTAAATAATAAGGTTGGACTAGGGCTTTCTACAACTAGACTCAACATGGACTTAGCTCAACCTAGGCCCATACTAACTTATTCGATTTGGCTAAACCTGAACACAAATCAACTCTCTTCAACCTAGGCTAAGCTAACTCAACTCGATTTGGGCCATGCATAACTTGGTTCAACAGGGGCCCAAACTCAATTGACTTTAGTCAGTGAACTTGGCTCAAACTCGAACCAACTCAGCTCAACCTAAGTTTGTTTGACCTAGATCGACTTAAGGCTAAGTTGACTCACCTCGACTTAGTCCAGACTAACTTATCCCATAGAGGTACTATAAAAAAAAGTGTGCATGCATTCATTGAATTTATTAAGTGTGTGTTTTATAAAAGAGAAGAAAGAAACACTATAATAGTAAACATAATTAGCTCGTAAAATATGGTGTCCCTCAAAACAAGGACACTATTAAAATCAATTAAACTAACTATAATCTAACATTAGAATAATTATCAAGGTTAAAGTGAATTAAACATACTTAAAAATGATATTATTACAAAAAATGTTAAATATGGTTTTGATCCTCGATTATAACAAATAATCTTTCATCCAAAATTTGATTCTATTTGATCTCTTTGCCTTCTGAAGTAATGTATTTAGTCTCTCTCTTTTAATTGTGCTAAATTTTGTCACACATGACAATGTTCTATGTAGACATATGCATTGCTTAACGTGTTGAATTTTACTTTTTTGAATATGTTTTTTTTTTTTAAAGGTGGGTTGTAATAGTTAGGGTACCTTCACCACCATTTTTTCCATTTGGGGTTTTCTTCCTGCACCCCCAATATTTCTTCTGCACCTCCAAACTTTTCTTAAATTCCAAAACTACCCTTTTAGTATTTTAAAATCTTAAATCAATCAATTTCTATTTCTCTCTCCTATTTAATGCCTCACTTTTTTTTCACTCAACCCTAGCCGCCGCACACCCCTCCAATCTCTCATCTGTCCCACTCTCCTCTCTAACGTGCCCCACTCGTCGTGCCCCACTGCTGTTTATTTTTTTGTCCGCTCTCCCTCTTCCCTTCATCATTCCTCTCCAACAGATAAATAAACTTATCCCTGTTGTATATTTTAATTTTTAAATTTTTTGTTTGTTTCTGCCATGTTTGTTGTATGGTCTGTAGTTATTTTTCTTATTTGAATATAGATTTGTAAAAACACAAACCCGAGAGTTGATTACGAAAGTGGACTTCCATAGAACCAATGACGTTTTGCGTTATTTTGTTTTACTTAATTTTAATTTTAATGTAAATAATTTTGATATTAATTAATTATAATTTTAAATAAGTAAAATTTAGAATAATTAAAATTTTAGTTATTTACGATTTTGAATAATTTTAATTTTATTTAATTTTATTATTGAGTAAATATAATTTTAAAAAATTATAATTTTAAATAATTAGAATGTTAAATAATTAGAATTTAAAATAATTAAAATTATAGTTATTTACGATTTTGAATAATTTAAATTTAAATTAATTTTATTATTGAGTAAATATAATTTTAAATAATTATAATTTAGAATAATTAAATTTTTAGTTATCAACGATTTAAAATAATTTTAATTTTAATTAATTTTATTATTGAGCAAATATAAACATAAATAATTATAATTTTAAATAATTATAATTTAGAATAATTAAAATTTTAGTTATTTATGATTTTGATAAATTTTAATTTTAATTAATTTTATTATTGAGTAAATATAAATTTAAATAATTATAATTTTAAATAATTATAATTTTGAATAATTAAAAATTTAGTTATTTATGATATTGAATAATTTTAATTTTAATTAATTTTATTATTGAGTAAATATAATTTTAAAAAATTATAATTTTGAATAATTAAAATTTTAGTTATTTACGATTTTGAATAATTTAAATTTTAATTAATTTTATTATTGAGTAAATATAAATTTAAATAATTATAAATTTAAATAATTATAATTTTGAATAATTAAAATTTTGGTTATTTATGATTTTTGAATAATTTAAATTTTAATTAATTTTATTATTGAGTAAATATAATTTTAAATAATTTTAATTTTGAATA